>Ga0099824_1006877_pt1 | contig 15402 bp, 11 predicted proteins | sample SiratrowhiteBW_FD_76837 | JGI IMG/M metagenome (GOLD analysis project Ga0099824, IMG submission 76837) | Root nodule microbial communities of legume samples collected from California, USA - Siratro white BW | ecosystem: Host-associated > Plants > Roots > Nodule | place: USA: California...
CTCTCTCTCTCTCTCTCTCTCTCTCTATATATATATATATATATATATATATATATATATATATATATATATATATATATATATATATATAGATATATATATATATATTATGAGTATGTGATCTAATATTGAGTTTGTACAACAAGTTGAATTTAGTGTTAACTTTTCTTTATTTCTTTTAACCATGTTATTTTATTTTTACAAAATACTTGTATTTTACTATATTATATTTATTTTTATTTTAGTAAGGATAGATTTGATTGAATATGAAGTTATTTCTTAGAAGAATTCTTATTTCCTTTTTTCACCTTCATATTTTTAAAAAATGCTAAAAAAAATATAATTAAAATACAGTTTTTATTCTAGACTGTACAATTTATTATTATTAAATTTTTTATTCTGAATTGAAAATTTAAAATATATTCCATTTTTTTATATTCTGAGTTAAGAGATAAGGAAGTGTAAGATTTATTTAATTTTGCTTTATCTATGAAGGTGGAGAAGAGAGTAACAGGGATTCTACCTCATGGGCTTGAGTCCTTTCTATTCCACAAATGAAACCCAAATAACAATAGTGTTCCTGAGCCGAAAGCCACGTGTCCTACACTAACCGACTTAAATTGCCACGTGTCTCAAACATGGAAGTGTCCAAGCCCTTCTTTATCCAATGGTTTCTTTCTAATCTACATCTTCATTGTTCCTCCTCTGTTCATCCCAGGTGAGTCAGATTTGTCGGTTGTTGTTTGACCATCACACCATCACACGTGGCACTTCCTACTGCACCTTTTACCACATGTCCTCTTCCATGCAAACCCATTACCTCCCACCTCTTCTTCTTTTTAACCACATGCATTACCTTCCACACCCCCACAATCTACATTCTACTACTACACTACACCACTTCAACCACATTACTTACCAAACACAACTCCAAAACCACAACATGGCGTCTCAACAGTTGAATAGCAGAGAAAACCCCACCACCCGGAGACAGGTTCCCCTTCAGAAGGACACGGTTCCTAAAATGGCTACCCACTTTCAGAACCTTGCAGGGAAACCTAATGAACCAGGTATCACTGGTAGGAAAGAGCCTCCGCAAGCGTCACAAGGTGGAGATCAGGTCAAAGAGCATGCAGAGAAAGCCATTGGTGATATTGGTGAACGTGGGAGAGCCGGAGAGACTCACCAGTTGGGTGCACGCTTTGTGTCCCTCGCTGACAAAGTGAATGATGAGGATCGCAAAGAGAAGGTAAGGGACCATGCAGCAAATGTAGTTGGAAACGAAGGGAGAAAAGGTGGTATCGGTGATGTTGGGAAGTTCGAAATGAAAACTGAAGGGGGAGAAAGAGGGAATAAGGATAGAGAAGAACTGGAAAAACGAACCAGAGAGGTTAAAGGAAGAACACAAAGAGGAAGAGGAAGTAAAGGAGAAGTAGTGGCAGAGAAAGGAAGAGGAGCAAAACTTGGTGCTGAAAATGAAGGTGTTGTTAGTGCAACCGCAGCTATAGCTTGTACCTTGGAAAAAGGTGACAGTAATACTCAGAAACCAAGAGAAGAGAGTGAAAGTGAAAAATCTAAGTTAGAACAGGTTTCAAACAAGAGAGACCTGAAGAAGTGGTACGAGAGAACGAAGCAAGCAGCAAGCGAGACACTGAACAGCACAGCACAAATCGCAACACAAGCTAAGGACGCAACGGTTGAGACACTGAACAGCACAGCACAAATCGCAACACAAGCGAAGGACGCAACGGTTGAGACGGGTCAACAAGGCTATGCTTTAACCAAAGACACCATTTCAAGCGCTGCAAAAACTGCTTCAGAAAAAACCGCGCCGGTGGCAGAGAAGGCCAAAGGGTACACACTTCAAGTGGCGGAGAAGGCCAAGAGTGCGGGTGGCACGACGGCGAGTTACGTTGGAGAGAAAGCGGCTCAAGTGAAGGATGTTGCGGCGGAAGGTGGGAAGAATGCAGCCGGGTATGCTGCGAAAGTGGCTGCGGATTTGAAGGACCGGGCGCCGGTGGTAGGGTGGGCAGTGGCCCAATTTTCGACGGAGATGACGGTGGAAGGGACGAAGGCGGCGGCCCATTTGGTTGAGGGGGCGGCGGGGTATGCGGGACAAAAGGCCGCTGAACTTGCTTCAAAGTCGGTATGTGCTGTCAAAGGTTTGGCTGCTTCAGCTGGTGAGTCTGCTAAGGAATACACTGCAAGGAAGAAAGAAGAGGCGAGGAGGGAATTGGAGGCCAAAAGAGCATCTCAACCTCAGGTTCATTCAATATAATCACTCTTATAAGCTTTATATAATCCTAAAATTCTGCCTCAAAATAAGTTTTTATAGGGTGATCAGGTTCTTCTTAATCATTTACGTATTTAGTGTTGACCAGATATAGTTTCTTACATATTTGTGCTATTCTCATTCAATCAAAATTAGTTTTTTACTTCAATCACTGTGTTTGCTGTTTTACTTCACTAGTACTACTTTCTAATCAGAATTGGTACTTGTTTGGCTATGGACAAAACTTGACAAAGAGTTTTAGATGTTTGTGATACTCTTTTCTAATCTGGTATCCCTACCAGATAGACTGATGAACTTTGCACACCTTATGAATCCGAATGTAGAACCAAAGTACAGGTTATTAGTAATCAAGTTCTCAAATTGAGGGGTTCTGTTTGTTTTGTGTACTTGTGGAAGTAGGAGGGTAAGAAAATTGTTTCAATTAGCCTTTTGGAAGGGTATAAACTGAGAATTGGCACTTTGATTTAGTTAGCTGAAGAGTGGCCATCGGAAGGAATTGGCGAAACTGTAAGCCAGAATGCAGAAAAACCGAAGGCAGGTGGAGGAAGCTCTCAGCAGGAGGGAACTGGAAGCGCTGTGTTGACAGCAATAGGCGAAACAGGGAGCAATGTTGGGTCGAACGTGAAGAAACCATTTGTCAATCTTGTGGGATCAGGAGGAACCGGGGAAGAAAGCGGGTATGAGAGAAGTGGAGGACATGAACAAGGTCAAACATTGAAAAACACGAGTGAGAAGCTGGGTGATGCCAAACAGAGAGAGGAGCTGTTAGACAACATCACTGATAACATCACCGAAGGAGGAAGCGAACATGAAGGGTCACAAAGTGCTTGAGTTAGAGTTGAGTCTACGTGAGCCCTTGTGTTTTAAGGTTTAGTTTTATGCCGTACTTAGTTTCTGTAATTTCCATGTTTTGGGTTTGTTCTATGGATGTTGTGACTAAATAAGAATCTCCTTTTTGAGATGACCAAGAACTGGTAAAATATGTGCCTGGTCGTAAACAATGCATGTGGCTTCCTAAAGCATGCAAGATAACGTGCTACAAAATTATTAATTGAGTTCTGCAAATATCATTCATCCTTGGTTTGAACATATTTTACAAGCAACCATCGAATATCAATTAAACTTCTTTGTTGTGCTTGGGAACTTGCACGAATGATGGCGGTTAAGAGTCAATCATCTATAAAGAACTTCATATGTTAATGGTGTAGCATTAATTTGACGTGCAACTAATACTTTATAAAAGAGTTTTTCATGGTTGCCATTAATGGAAATTTATCTTATTCTAAAGAGAGACCGTCTGAATGAACTGGAAAAGCAAGAGAAGAAAAAAAAAAGGCAGAAGGAAGGAATTCAGAGTAATGTACAAGTTCATATCTATGAACATGAATAATTATTAGTTGATTATACCCTGTTCAAGTCAAACAGAGAACTGATGAATACTTGCCTTTTCACCTTATTTTTGAGCCTTTCAAGAGTCCCAAATGGGGCCAAAGGCAGGGATGTTAGCCCTCTTGCATGCCCTAAGGACGTCTCTACTGCCTTCAGGGTTGCTTGTGACAAAAACAACTTCAACATTCCACCTAATGGCAGCATTTACGCTCATCTCAGCTACATTGGGACGACCAAAAATTGCTGTGTCATGCACCATAACTTTCTCTTTCGGGTATTTGTTGACCAATTCTCTTATCTCCTTTCCAAAGTTCAATTCAATATCCTTGGCCACCCAAATCAAGCACACATTAGCTTTACTAGGCTGCAAAAGAAATGACAAGAACACACAAATCCCTGACCCTGTGGCAACCAACAACACCCTTTGATACAAATTAACCAGGTAAGGCAAGCCAGCAAAATGCATGGTGCGGATCCAAAGATGCTTTGGTGGGTTACTAATCAAGGACTTGGTAAAGTCACCAACTGCTCCAGCAAGAATCATGTGCTCTTTCTTTCCATCAGATATGATCCCAAAGGCATGCCATTCTGACAAGGGTGAAGGACTTACTCTCCCTAGTAAACCTGCTTTAACACCCCCTTCAAACCTGATGATTGAGGCGTGGCTCGATGGAGCTTGCACAGAAACTTGTATCTTTCTAACACTCAGCCAAGGAATGATAATGAGAATTGTGATAGCTGAAGTCAACCAGAACTCTTGCTTCTTGACCACCTTAGACATGGTCAAGTCATAGGTTTGTGAGCTAGGTTCATAGCTTATTGAGAGAAGAATGAATAGCCAGAGAAGGAGGAGAGCCATCCATCCAGCAAAACGGTGGATTCTCTCAAAAACATTGTGATGAAGGTGGCGGACAAGAGGAAAAGCTGCTAGGGAAGAGAGTAGAATGAGAGAGAGGATGGTGAAAGCAACCCCAATAATCTCTGGGGAAGTTTTGTCTTTGTTTTTCAAAGTAAGAACTAGAGAATAAACAATCCAGGCTATAGAAGAAACCCCACAACCACTATGGATTCCTCCAACACTTTGAAGAAATGAAGTGGTGGCAGTTTTGATTCCAAGATAAACACAAGGCCTCCCCATGGTCTTCACAACCAACCAGAAAATAACTCTCAAAACTGCCTCACTTCTACATAGTGTTAGAGCTAGAATGTTCCCAATAGAGAACAGTGTAGCTCTCGTCTTGGCATAAGGGAAATACCCTACTGCTGAAAGAGACAAGGCCACCAAATTCAAGGCCATGCAAACCATAAATAGCCCTTTGTAGAATGTGAACTCTTGATCTAGCAGAATTATGGACAGCCTTGACCTCTTTGGTGGATCAGTTCTGGAAAGTAGCTTTTGCACCTTAACACCATTAGCTTTATCAGATTTTTCTATATCTTGAAGTTCAGCTATGAACTCTACCTCAACATCACTAGCATCAATGTCAATGTCACAGAAGTGGCTGCTTGGCCTGCTCCGAGTTGGACTAATTGCATGAGGCTGAGGAAGAACTTTGAATGAATTGGTTCGAGTCCATGGAAGCCAAAGCCAAGTTCCAATTTGTTCCTGCTTTGTTGGTGATACAATTGCAAAGGGGTTGCTTCTATTAGGATTGATTTCAAATGCTACCCCACGACAACTTGAAAACCTGGCTATCTTTATCTCTGTGCTTTCCATTGCTTTCACTATGAATTGGGTTGAGTCTAGCAATGACAATTAGATAAATCCATTGCAGCAAATAAGTGGTGGAATTCCTTAAGAGGGTTGCATGTTAGCTCTTACACAAGGAAGCTTATAATGTATGCTAAATAAAATAGTATGCTAAAACACTTACGTGAAATTCTCTTAAATGAAGATAATATTAAATAAATAAGTAATTATTTGATAAGGAGGGGTGTGTATACTATAATATAAAAGCTGTAATGTAGAGTTGAAGATTCATTTCAAATGGAAAATGCTATCATGAACCAACCCTGATCTCAAAGTTCAATCTTATGTAATCATTCATACCATATAGCATTTAAGTATTATCCTAAGGTCAATGGTTAAGGAAGTGGATATGATGATGATTCTTGTTATAGCAAGGAGCGTGTGGTTAGAAGTCTTGTTAGTGTTATTTATAGTATAGTAATCTTTTGGAATATCAGGGCAAATATTAAGAAAATGAGACCATGCTGCTCTAATTAGGAGCAGTTTGATTAATTAACACTTCCTATGCAGATTAATTTCGTTCTATTGACGTTATTATCACTGCTTGTTCAAACATGATAAGCTCTTCCTTTGTACACAGTTTATTCTGGCAAAATAAACAAAAGGCACATTGACTGCACGTTCGAATGTGGGAGAAAAAAAATGTCAAACCAAATCTCTTTGATATTGGTACTATGAACGTAGCATTATTGTTGGCCATAACCATAACAGAACAAATTCTTGTATTTTACGTTATAACATTTCTCCTACAAACGAAACAAACAAGCGGAATCTAATTTACAAACAATTATGAGCCTCAAGCATCTGTTTGTCGAAAATGGAAGACTATGAATGTTAACTATTGAATTTTCTTTTATCTTCAATGGTCACAAAACTACATAATTCTATTTTCCACTATTTAGAACATGGATTTTTTTACCTTTGCTATTTTGTATATTCTGTCTGCATCAGTTAATATTACCCATATAAAAAGTAAGTTGGAGAGTTTCAACATGAGTTCGTTACGTTACCAATATGGAGAGTTAACATATTACATGAAAAATGACAACCAACCATGTCCCTCGTTCAGACATAAAAAAGCACAAATTGACTATTAGCATATTAAATTATATATTCTTTTCTATTTGTTTTAGTAATATATTAAAATATGAAATAAAGTTTGTCAAATAATTTAGTATAAATTATATTAAGATAATTTAGAATGGTACTTTTCGATAAATTCAACACGTTCTTATTTTTATGACGTTTGATTCCCGAAACAATTATTTATGTCACTCCTGAATTTTACAACGAGTAAGATAAATAAGTTTTTTATTTTTCAAAACTTCTTTCTCTTATATATATATATATATATATAATTAATTAATTCAATTTTAAAATTACATCGCCACCATATTTTTCTTACTTGTCAGAATCTTCCAGAATTGGAAGATCATAAACTCAATCTCAAAACAATATGTGAATGAAAAACAATAAAAATGAATCAAAAATGAAAAATTAGGTGTGATGAACGATACATAATAAGTAATAACACAATGGAAAATGGGTCGTGAATAGCAATATGGTAATCAATAACACAATACCATAATAAATAGTATATATTATTAACGTACAACTCGAATATGGTAAGCAATAACACAATAAATAATATATACAATTAACGGTGCAACTCGTATCTAGTTCTGAATATCAAATAGTATTATTCTAAATATAATTGAAACTAAATTTGAGATTTAAGAGTTAGAGATTGAAATCAATTAAAAATTGGTATCCGAAAACAAAATAAAGAAATCTGCGAAAAAAACCACAGAGAAGATTTGATAAATTTAAGATGATTGCCATAGGAATTAGATAACTTTTGATAAGAAAAAACTCTAACAAAAATATATTTTCACCATCAAAATCCTTCATATCATTTTTCGAATTTCAAAATACTTAAATATAGATATAATTTAAAAATTTATCTTGTTTTTGTAAGTAAATAAAAGAAAAATAATTTTTTACATACGAAGTTATTGGTAGTTAGTGAACACAATGATCTTATATTTAAGTTCTAACTCAAAATAATATTTTATTTTAACTCTCCTCTAATCATACATACTATACATGTAAACAGCTGGTATCTTGCTATTTAGAGTTTAGAAAAATAGTGAATTACAATAATGAAAATTGTTCTTGACGTTCATATGAAAGCAAGGAATCTGAAATTTGTGTCAGTTTGTCTAAATTATAAGCTTGGCTTGTATCAACCTAGTTAACGCGTTTCAAGATTGACAATGTTGTAATTTTCAATTTCACCAAACCATTTTTAAAGAAAAATTGCTAACAACGTTCACGTCCTATGTAAAGCTATATTTTAAAGGTCATTTAGGGTCATTTTTTCTTTGTTTAACTTGATTTCTGTGAACTTACGTCCTTATTTATTTATTTTTAGTTGTTACCTATATTACTTTTATTTCTAAGTAAACTCATTTTTTATTTGTTGACTCTTTAGCAACTTTTTGTTCTCTTTTCAGTGGATTTCTCAGTACTTTTTTAGTAATTCATAATCTGATTTGGTTTAACAATATTCCTACATTTCAGTTTAGTAAACATGACAAATATTGAATAAAATCAATAATATTTTTGACTACCTGTAGGTTTAAATAACCTTAGGTAAGCTCTTGAGGAATAATAAAAAGAAAGAGTAAACGGTGCATAAATTTTCATGAATTTGATTTAGTTCATACAAAATATTTTAAAGATAAGCATTGAATTCTGATAAAACTCTATCTTAGTCGTATTTTGTATTTTTTAAAATATATATAAAAAATCGAATACTTATAGAATACGTATCAAGATATATCAAGACAATATCAGTGTCTGAAAAGGATATAACACTGATACATTTGTTATTTTGGAGTATTCTATTCTAGTAGAAGAATTTTTTCCACTTTCAACTCTTTCCTTAAATGTAATGTGAGATTTTTTGTTCACACTTAGTCCTCAATATATTCTTCTCCTTTTCCAAGTGTAAAATCCTACAATTCGCTTATTCACATTCTCATTTTAACGTAAGACTACTTAATACTCCTATTCATATTTCCTGTAAAAAAAAAAAAAAAAAAGCTGTCTATAGTATTATATGAAGACAAGAGAATGAAGAACCCAGAATGGTGTTTTGATAATTGTGAGAGAAGGAATATATGAATTTCTAGGAGCTATTCAATGCATTGACATTGACAGAGACATGATAACTGTGGGAAACACAGAAGAATGTGAGGGGTTTAGTGAAGTTTCATTATCACATTGCAGATAAGAGCAATCCAACAAGAGGATTGAGAATCTCATATATTCAACTTTGTAATCTCCTTCTGATATGGGTGTTGATTTGATAATGTATATACGAAACCAAGTCTGAACATTTCATTAACTATTGATTAAAGCAGTATATATATATATATATATATATCTATATATATACAAACCTTTGAGCATACCCACATGTACAAATGTAGTATTTTAAGGTATATATTTTATTCCAAGCGATGTGAACTGTTGAAGCATTATAGGTTCAATTCTTATCACTGTGGCATCTCTGCCATATAACTACAGAAAAAGAATGAAGCAAAGATTGAATAGAATTTGGTTGCAGTTGAAGGGGTGTTATTTCAGTGTAGGCCCATCAATGATTTTCATCAATAATTGTTTTCAATGGAAATTAATACACTCTGTTTTGATATAAATCATAAGTATAGTTAGTTCATTTTATTTAAATTGAATAGATTGTTACCAGTAGGAAAACTATTTCTTTAGAAGTTAATTTGTTAATATATATACTTGAATTCTATATTACTGGTTAAACTGTAATAAGTAAATAGAATTAAAGTATTAACATTCATACACAGTTGAGTTAAATCCTAACTAAAATTCTTTATGAATTCACCTTTTTACTAATATGTTAGGCATTGGCGTAATTTGTAATTTTTCAACACAATACCAGCAGTGTAGTGAAAATTTCATTTTCAACTTCTGTGGCATTAAAAACTTAGTAATTTTTAGACTGCAAGAAAACTGTGACAAGGTAAAATAAAGCAAATTTCTTTTTGTGGATATACAAGGGCAAAAAGAAAAAATTATATCTACCAAGCCTTATCTTCAGTAACGGTGGATGAACCAAAATATTGAAATTCTGAACTTAATGTCCTTAAGAAACGTTTTTCTTGAGTTGTATGACATGAAGAGGCAGCCTACCTGGGAGGGAAGCATTATGTATTTGACTTAAAATAATCAAAAGCATAACCACAGACTGTAAAGGACTAAAGGTGGAGTTTGTCGGTTTAGTTTATAGCATATTTTGAAAAGGGAAAAAGTGAAGTTTCAAATGAAGCAGACACTTTAAAATAATCTGCCATGAATTTGATTATTTATCCAAGAAATCTTCATTCAAAAAGGGCCAAAACAGAGTTATTTTGTTTTGGCGTCACAAATACAGTGATCAAAATGAGGCAAAACAATAATTTCTGTGAGTTCATGATCGGCATTGTGGATGAAAGACACACCCTACCTGTATTTGTACTTTATATATATAAACACAAACGTAGAGAGAGAGAATATGCAATTTAAATGTAAAAGAAAAGTGAAAACCAAAATAAGTATTGTTTATTATAGAACTAAAGATATATGCACAAGAAACGACAATATTACTGTGAAGTATGAACTATTAATTTTGCAGAAAAGCAAAATAACAAAATTACATGTTGATAACCCCAATCTCTCCAAAAGACAAATAAAATGAAAAATCATCAAAAGCAGAGACAAGACTAGAACTTGACGATGGAATTGGTGAAAACAGAAGCTAACAAGGGATCTGAGAGGTGCACCACTCCATCACATGCAGGGGAGCCTTTACCAATTCCAGTGCCAACTCCACTACTACCGTTATGCACAAGCAGCAGGGGCATATACATGTCAACAACAACCTGCGAATATTAAGAATCAAAGTTTAAACCTTAATGAGTTTTGCACTCAATCAGACCAAAACCCATGTTACAGAATCAGAAATCAAACCAACCCCAACTCACAAAATCGATTTCAAATTACATGATAACTAAATTTAGGTTGTTTAATCTCTATTTTTTTCAATATTCTAAACTATTTGTTTTAATATTCATACATGCATTTTTTTAGCGTAGAAATTAAAACGAGAGAGTGTATAAAAACTGTGCAAAAATAAAGATTAAGTGAGTAATTAAGATTGAATTTGATATTTTGAGGAAGAAAAGTGATGATTGCGAAGAAAGTGCTGTTCTTACCCGACGATCCAGACGACGAGGCCAATGATTGAGACGATGAGGGCAAGAAAAGCGAAGGGGAGACCCAAGAGAAAACCCAAGGGTCTGCAATCACCATCTGAGTTGCACATATTAATTTTCTGTTGTGTGTGTTTTCTTTTTCCTTTGGTCAGAGAAAGAAGAAGTAGGTGAAAGGCTTATGGTGGTTTTATTAAGAAGGGAAGAGAGACACGCGCGCATACGCGTTTGGTGGCTTCAGGTTAAGGCTAACTAGGATGTTTGGTTTGTTGTTCACTAATACCAGGAACAGCAAGTTTTCCAGAATAGGAAACAAATATTTTTCTCGAATCTCTTATTTATAAGGGATTTGTTAAATATTAAATTTGTTTAGGGATTAAGTCTAAGTATAATTTTTTACAGGATGTAATTTATTTGGTTAAATAACAACATCAGTAAATTATTATAAATTATAAATTCCTTAAACCTGTTCAAATTTTTTTTATAACTAAAACAAGTATAATTACTTTTCGGAACTTATGAGTTTTACAGGATTGATGTCCTCTGAAAAGCAATAATAATCAGTAAACTACAAAAGATTATCTACTACATTAGATTGGAGTTAAAACTTTGAATCCTTGTATATTTAGTTCGGATAAATAAACATTTTAGCCTTCAAAAACGAAAAGTTTAAAATTAAAAATATACTAAAATATCCATTTCAGTAAGTAAAAAAAAAAATATTCATTTTAGTGTTTCTGACCCTTTTAGAACAGGCGTCCATACATATAGTGAAAAGCACAAACAAACATGATAAAAATCTTGTTGGAAAATCTGTTAAAATTAGTTATACTTATTGTTATATGAACTTAGTTGTTAATTTTTCAGTCTCTAAAAATACTGTTGAACATGAAACTCAATTAAAAGTTTAAAGATACTATAATGTGATACATAGTTTTCGAAACTAAGGTCATGATGGTGTCTCTTGCCTTTTCATTTTTTTTTTTTAAATTTTGGTGTGTCATCCTCTCTTTGTAATTGTAGAATAAAGATATGACAAGGATTTAAAGGCTCCTTGATATCATACACGGCACACTATCCCAGGAGCTAAGCAATGACCATTGACTTCCTTCAACTTCAACATCACGTTAACTTCTATGATGTTCATACTCATTACAAAAGTTACGCTACTTACATCAGAGTCTCTGTACTCCAAACAAAGAACATTTTTTGTCTTCTCTATTTGCTTACGCTTCACATCAATATTGGACGCGTGGACTGAACTTCAGAATTCCCATTACTACCTTGTATTGCAGTCAAACAACGTTGCCAATGGGGAAAATTGCATCACCAAACTTGTGTATGAAATGAAACCTTATCACTTCAAAGTGTATATTATAATGATACTGTAGTCAAGCTTGTTGGCGGATGAGGAGGTAAGTTCAAAAGCTTGCAATATCAGTTTATATCTTCTCCTGCTGAAAATCGCAATTGTTCATGATATGGTGTCAAGATCATTCAGGCGGTTTGGTCAAACTTGAATTCTCTTTTTCCATAGCAATGATGGATGAGAGCCTCTCGTAAACCTGTAACAACACATCAATATCAAGCCAGAAGAACAGATAAATATAAAAAGTGTAAATAGACTATGCAGTGAAAATTTAAAGAACTTTTATGAAGTCATCTGATGACAAACTGACATACATATTTTTAAAATAATTATCTTAAAAATAAAATTACAAGAATGAGCAGGATGATTGCTCGGGTCACTTACTGCAGAGAGCTGTTTTTTGTTGCCATCTTTGTCTTTCTTGTCCTGATTGCTCATAGATGATGCATCATCATACCTAGACAGCAGAATCAGGTAACCAAAATGTTAAGGTTCATATGGAAGTGAAGTGGTAGAATGGAAATGGAATTTTTCAGCTATCTTGACAGTCATATAGCCTGAAATATTGCAGGTACAACCTGGAAAACAATTGGGATAATTTCTTACCAATCTCGGGGAATGCCAGCTTCATCTCGAGCTGAATAATTGAAGGGGCCCTTTAGTTCCACGTTGTATTCCTTTAGTAAGTCTGTATGGTTGCAAAAAAGTATTAATGTTGAAGATTGCATGCCTTCAGTGTGTTTGTATCTAAGCAGATAAGTAAATATTAATCAGGCTTTTCACAACCTTTAAAAGTGGAGTCTGGAGCACATTTCATTTTTTGACAGACAGAAGCAAACCAGTAGACACCAACTGCTACATGTGCAATTTCCTCGTCAGCGATTCTTGCCACAATCTTAGATGTCCTGTTATCTCCAAAGCCAACTAATTTTTTCACCAGGCGTGGCCCAGCATCAAGTCCTCTAGCCTCCTACAAGTGAAATAAATAATACATTTAGAACAACTCTCATGATTCAAAACTTATGTATCTCTGTAGCATGTGATTCATGAGGGGAAGCATTCCAGGAATTTTCCAGAAAGAATATCTGCCCCTTCATGAAGTACACCAGAATCCACATAAATTTGTCAGAGGCACAAAACTTAGTATTACTATTACTCATTCAACGCACAAATAAAAACGAAAAAGGTTATTCACATAGACAAAGAAGTCTAACCCAACCAACAGCTTATGATTGTTATTTCACATATCCGATAATTGATACACATACACTTCAAAAAGAAATACAATCTCATCAAAATAGCAGCATTATCATATTTATTGATCAGTTGATCATCAATGGTAACAAACATTTCAAAGATTGAAGGTGGGGGTTAACCTGGACGAGCGGGATCACAGCCAAACGAGCAGCAACATTGTCTGATGATTTCTCACATTCCCTCCATAGAATATTGTGAGCTGGCATATCACCATATCTGGTTGGAACAAGATTCAGAAGATCAGCATAATTAAATTAACTAGAATTTGAAACAAAATGAGAAGAGAAATAACCTTACTTAAAACCCAGCTCAGCAAGCCTCTGTGCACACCATAAGAAGTGGCGACTCTCATCATCAGCAACATGAGCAAAGTCAGCAAAGAACCTCTCCCCTAAAATTTCACTATAGGGAGAAAACCGGACAACGGTATCCCACGCCAAATCAATTGCATTGAGCTCCACATGTGCCAGATTATGAAGCATATAAGCATTCAGGGGCAAACCCGAGTCCTTGGGGGAAGGAATTTCCTTAGGAGAAACCTAAAGTCAAAGAAAACAACTTCATTATGCACAAGACAAAGCAAAATCCATGAAGAAAATTAAACCTTCAACTTCAAGCATCAACATGTCATTATCATTAAAAAAGACTTTGAAGCCTAGAGCAAGACAACATGGAGGATATGGGGAAATTCTCAAAAAATCAAGATACAATACAGTGTAAATACACTAACATGAATATAAAAGAACATTTTTACATAATTGCATTATATTTATAAGGAGACATTATCATTTCTCGGTAATGTATAAGCTTATCAGTAAATGGTGAACACAATTTACCAAACAAAATAAAACTACTAGCGATCATAATAAATATCAATTACATAACCTTCCAAGCCCATATCATATCATATCAGAATATACCTTTTTCCCCATGAACACATCACAAAAATACATAATTTTCCAAACTCAGGTGAGAATGTCACAGAAAATACTAGTCCACCTCAAAACAAGTCTTGCCTAGTATAATTTCCTACTCTTAACTGTAGTTTTAAGGATTGAAAAGAGAAAAATAGAGTGAAATTTATTAGCTTTTAATGATATAATTTGCAAAGTATGAGAAAAGAAAGGTAAATAGAAGAAAAAAGTGATGGAGAAGGGAACCAGTTGGGGAAATGGTGGTCGGGCGGGGCGAGAGGGGGCTATCGAAATGCCAAGGGGGAGGTTGTGGCGGCGCCACATGGAGTAAGCCATGTGAGAAAGCTGGGACTTGGCAAGAGGGTCGCTGGTGGAAAGAACGATAGAACCAAGCTCGGCCACGGAAGAAGCTTGCCCCAATGGAGTAGAATCACGGGATAGGGGTTGGGGCTCTGGACCATGCTCCCCCCACTTCCGATTCTCGTTTAGATGACTCTCCCTCCACTCATCCAGACCACGCCATGGCCAAACCTTGACACCACATGAAGAAGAAGAAGAAGAAGAAGAGAAGCATCTGGGCTTCAAATGCGAGGCCGAAAGTGATACCATCGTTGATTCCAGTTTCAGAAGCTGCATCACTTCCGCTTCCTCACTCCCTATTCTGTACCAACTCTACAAAGTTTGCTAATTTTTATGATTATGCTCAAACTCTCCCTCCAACTCGGTTAGTTTTGTTTAACCTCCCAGTACATAGTCAGAAATAAATAAAATAAAAAAAGGCTTTTAATTTTATTTTTGAACTTTATTACTGCATTTTCAATGTAACTAAAAAAAAACGCTTGTCATACTTTACTTCCATTTAAAATTGATTTTAATCCGTTCATTTAAATCGATGAAAATAGTCGTAAAAACTATCGATAATGGGATCGTTGTCCCTGTCTAAATTTTATAGATGACAAAATCACGTATTAGTACAGCAAAATTTGATCGACTACAGGATAAAAATACAACTTCCTCTTTAACCCTGAAAAAATTAATTAATTTTCAAAAAAAAAAAAAACTGGAGAATGCCTCATTATCATTTTAGATGACTAATACTTGAAAACTACCTTTAATAAATAATTATTAGGAGAAATTCA
>Ga0099824_1006878_pt1 | contig 15401 bp, 6 predicted proteins | sample SiratrowhiteBW_FD_76837 | JGI IMG/M metagenome (GOLD analysis project Ga0099824, IMG submission 76837) | Root nodule microbial communities of legume samples collected from California, USA - Siratro white BW | ecosystem: Host-associated > Plants > Roots > Nodule | place: USA: California...
ATATTATTGAAAAAGAAGAAAAAGGCACAATATGTGAATAACTGTAACAAAAAAAAAAAAAAAATTAAATTCAAAAAAAAAAAAAAAAAACCAAAAAAAAAAAATAAATAAAAAATAAAAAAAAAAATAAAATTTAAAAAAATTTTTAAAAAAAAAAAAAAAAAAAAAAAACTAACAACATCTCAATTCTCACAATAAAGTGTGTTATAATTAGAGTACTTTATTATTTACTTGTCTCGAAAAATATCAGTTTAATTAAATTTTAAGTCTTATAAATCTTAGTGGCTTTCAATTAATTAAAAACCTAATTTATATTAAAATCAAATGATATAGAAGCAATTAAAATATATAAAAAATTAAAATAAATAATAGAACAAAATTTTTAGTAAAAATTTAATTAAAAAAATACTTAAATTTGTTTGAAAAACTTATTTCTACAATGAAACCCATTTTTTTCGACTAAAGTAACCCATTTTATTGCACAGATAAAAATGGAAACATGTAAAAACATTATTGGTCGGGACTACAGTTTAATGTTTTTGTTTGGAATGTTAAGGAAATGTTTGTTCGGCAAAAGTATTCATTTCTCTTGTTTTACTTGGTTTACTAGCAAATAATGAAATAGTATTTTTCATCGAATAAACATTTGAAAACTGAAAAAGAATAAAACAACCAAATGCAACCTAAAGAATTCTCCCTTGTTGCCACATTATTAAAAACAGTAAATTATCTTAAAATTGTTTATTTGAGCAAATGTAGGTTGCAATGAAGTCATTGCCTGAGACAATATGTTCCAATAATTTGGATCGGTTATAGGGAGGAAATTCAAGACAATATCTTCAATGAACCAATAATTGGATTGACGAAAATCATTTATTGAAGGTATCTTCGTGTTACACCTTTAATAAACATTCCATTATCTCAAACCTGGAAGCAGTGCAGGTCCACACGTTTCTTCTGATAAACTCCTTTTACTTTCCCCGTGTAACAAGAACCCTGAACTTACTAAACGGAACTTGTTTTCAACCATCAATTCTCTACATTGATCCCAAAGAGATTACACTTCCTTATTTACATTTTAATAATAATGTGGAACTCAACAAACAAATGATAGAACTCACTAAGTTATGCCACCCATTCTTTCAAACAATCACAAAATGGTACCTAAGATTGAGTTATCTCTATGTTCACTCTAAGATTAAGATATAAGCGATTCTAGAACCAAAATGGCGAAATTAGGCCACATGTAGATTAAAACGTCATTTTTATACTAGATTCTACTATCATGCAACGTTATGTGCAAAATTTCAAAAACAAGCATAAATGAATGCTTGTCCATCTTCCAAAACTGGGTTGAAAAAAATTCCTATTCCCTCTAAACCACGAACCTAGTAACTATATATAAAGTAGGGATTGACTGACCCTCCCCCAAAAATGTATCCACCTAATGTATAAAAACCCAAGTTGCTCAAAAGTTCAGACTTCAAAAATGTGAGACCACCTTGATTCACTTACTCTTCTTTCCACTTGTTTACATATCTAAGGAAAGCTTTGGCAGGATTCTTCCTAGGTGGTGCGCGAACACGAGTGGACCTTCTGACCACAGAATCATCCAGGGCAATCTTATGCAACAAATCCTTTGAATTTTTCTGCAATTCTGAGCTGTAAACACACATCAAAAAAAGGAAAGAACCTCACAAGTCAAGGGAGAAATGTTGATAAAATACAAATCCTTCATCATTAGAAGAATGAACATAGAGATACCTTAATCTTCATTCTCTTCTAAAATTTTAAAATATTCTTCAATTATTTTAAAATTTTGCCGATTTAAAAATAAAGAATAATTATGTAATAAAATTATTTGTTAAACAATTATTTTAAATAATCCCCATTTCTCAGTTTTCAAAGTATATCTATCTCTGGTTCACTTTACGTCACAGGTTCAAAGAAAGATTATAAGTTCGACAAGACAGCAATTATATTATTTGTTTTACCACAATTAATTTAACTGTATTCATGTTAAAATCTGCTACAGTTAGCCAATACTTCTATTATATTAGCACAACTTGAAGATCCTTTTATATAATTTACCAGTACACATAAAAGCAATTTTCTGAATTATTCCTTCTGTTTCTTTTACTCGCAAGCAGCATCTATTGAGCAAATGTTAATATTGGCTAGGACCACAAAATCCATAATTAAGGCTTTTACTGAAGAATTGTCATGAAATAGCTTAAGCATTGTGGGAAACGAAATCAAGGAGGGGGAAAAGCCAAATGTTCATTTCAATGAAATCAACTGAAGCAAATCTAACTCACCATATTCTACTATAATATTTTTTCAGTTGTTTCAGCAGCGCCCTTTCCCTTTCGCCTTTGCAATTCAGTGAATTCATCAGTCCATCAAGCTATTCAAATTCAAGCATGCCAACTGAAAATTAGAAAAGATTTATTTGTAGAAAATGCACATATAGCATATGTATCAAGTACCTCTCCCTTGCTACTGTAGTATCCCCACTCCTTGGATTCAGGACTTTCAACAAATATCCTTCCATCACGGTAAAACCACCAATACCTATTATAATATCTGTCCATACCTAGGAAACTTGTACGAATACACCATTTCTCTATCTCCCGATCAAAATATTCTCTCTATAATAAATAACTTCATTAAAATATAAACTTCAACATAAGTAACATAAAACAGTTGAATAAGGGAAACAAGTTTCACCCTTTGTTCGTAGCTTTTCTCTGATTGATCCTTATCGCCCTTTGGTTGTTTCTGTGATTCCTTTCTGTATACTTTTCCAAATTCTGCAGATCGATTCAGCTTACAATCAAACTTTTCTGCTGATATTTTTGAAGCAGGGCTTGAATGCTTGATGCCACTGTTAATATATTTTTAAAAAACGTTAAATACAATAATAACCCAGAAATAGAGAAAAATGTGTTTTGTAGATTTTCATAAAGACATGAAGATACAGCACACAAGTCCAACCTATCCCATGCATCTTTTTGTCTAGATGATTCTATCTCTTTGTTTCTATTCTTTCCAATACTACCATTCTGTATTCTGTGATTATTATTATCTGTTGACACAGTTGTATCCTGATCAAGATGACGTCCATTCTCACCACAGTTGCTTCCAGAATTAGCTTTCAACTGCTCCTTTACTTTTCTTCTCTTCACAGAAGCTTCAATAGCTTCTTCCCTTTTAGCAGCACCCAGTACCCGCCTTTGTTTAATAAACTCATCCAATTTTTCCCTGACAATAGCAGTATCAAGGGCTCGATTGACTAATTCACGAAAGATTTCTAATTTAGCATTGACATCAACATAACCATAATGTCCCCGTTTAACTGTTGCTTCATACTGCTGCAGCTTGGGAATTTTGATCATTTCTAAAAACTCACATAAATAGTCTTTCCAACTAATCATTGTAATCTGAAAAAAAAAATTGCATCAGACATTTACATATGAAAAACAGTAAGGGACAAGTAAAGGATGATACATGAATACTAAAAATAAAACATAATTGAGACCAATCTTTATCCATCACAACACTAACAAAAAGAATATACTTGAGGGGCACCAACCTTCTTCGGTAATTTGTTTTGAACAGCTGCATGGTATTCATCATCACCCTTGATGAGCACACGAAAGAGTACTGCATGAGATTCCACTAGGAGAGCTACATTGCTATCCTTGTGACTGATTGCATTTTCAAAATCTTTGAGAGAGTAAGGAGACAAATGTAACAGCTTACCAAAAGACATAAAAAAATCCCAAACCATTATGAGATCGCCTACACAATAAATGGGAACATTAAAGTCTCTTGATGGAGAAGGACGACTACAGAAAACAGGTTCATCTGGACTAGGCTTCACTAATAGATCATCAATTGGATATTTGATTGGCTCTTCCTGAACATGATAGATTTGAAACAACAAATCATAAATTTATTTACAAACCAATCAGAAGGCTGTAAGCTATAAATCTATAAATTTTGACGTTTGGGAGTTCTTGTACTCTCTTCCTTTTTAATTTTGTATGAAACAAAATAGAAACTGAAACTACCACCTCCCTGTGTCTACCTACCTCATGCTTTCTTTTTTTGGTGAAGACCACAAACCCATTGTTAAAGGAAACCTTTCCTCTTAACTCCTCTGGAATGTCAGTTGAGATTCCATGTTTTTTAGCAAGTTTATCATGTAAAACCCAAGGAGCATTTCGATATGTGCATTCACGGACAAAAGACTTCAAAATATTTCGACTAAAAGGTGGCTTCTTCTGCACCAAATCTTGAGAACTGATTTCTGCTCTTTCAATAACATTATTGCTTTCATCAAGCCAAGCCACCACATAGCTGACATTTTTAGCATCTTCGTGCATCACTTCCAATATTTTGCAAGGACACACTCTGTCATTCTTTTTTCCATACAATTGAGAGCCCACAAACAACTGCTCCTTCAACTTTTCAGCAATAGAATCAACAAGATCCTTCAAAGGGAGCATGCCTGCAATAACAAAAGACCACTTAAATGTACAGAATGAAAAATAGTGCAAGCATTTATATCAGGAAAAGAGTAAAGACATAAAACACCTTATTATATCTGTCCAAAAAAAAATTCATACAATTCTTAAACAAGCATAGCTTTTAAAGTTTCAAAATTCTAGGAATCTTTCTAAGAAAAATTGTCATAATCACTCATAATAATACATAACATGGATTTAGCAAACTCCTTCATTTGATGAATAGCATTGTTTGATTAAAAGTTAGAGCCATCCACAAATTGATGAGTCACAATTTAAGCAATCTGAAGGGAAAAGTCATCAAAACCACAGTTCTTAGTTGCCTCAAAGTCACAAGATGTTAGGATGCAGACATATATTACTTAGCTAATCCTACATTAGTGGATCATCTATAACTCTTAGCTACCATTTCCAGAACTCCCTGAGTCTTGTGTCCAGACCTTGGAATGAGGCAAGCTCCCCTCCCGTAAACTGCTGTCTACCAAAACAAATTGAAGAGGATCCCACTCGATATATACAAGCAACCTAAAGCCATATTTGGCAAGGCTTGTTTTATCCAGCAATAATTTAATCTATTATACCATCTAATTAGCCAAAGCCTACTCATCTTTAACCAGACCAACGTATGAGATAGACATGAGGCTTAGGATAATTTATAGAATAAACAGTAAAAAGCATTACTTGCATTGAACTGCTAGGTTGTAACTTGGTAGACTACTTCCTGTAATGAAAGAAGGAACAATTAATTTAAAACAATTTTGTAGACCCTTAAAAACCACTCCCAAACCACAAAGGAAACATTCTCTTTCAAATAACATTGTGGATGGTAGCATGATATACTTTTTGTTCAATCATTCAATTAAGCAACGTCACAGCCTAAAGTCACTGCCCCTACTGCAGGATTCAATATGCACATACATTACTTGGGTTCTGCACACCATATTCTGCACAAGCATCTTACTTTCTTCCACAGGCGTTTAAAATACTGTATATCATAAGCTTTTAACGATAACACACCTTTATAAACAAAACAAATTAAAAGCCGACTTTCTGAACCATATATTTTAATTTCAACAAATGCAGAAAACATTCAAAACTTCAAATCACCCATGCAGAACAAATGGGCATAACCAATAACAAGCCACAAAGAAAAAAGAAACAAACAGTTCATTTTCCATCAACATAAACTTTTTTGTTTTCACTTTGGACCAAAATAGAACTTACTGTACTGAATAATCCTAAGTGCAGGTGCCATTACTTCTTCCGGAATCTGTTGAACTTTCTCACTGGCATGCTTCTCCGACACCAGAGCCTCTTCATAAGTCAAGCCAGATTTTCCAGTTACTTTGCACGTCCAAACCCTCTGGCGGTATTGATTTAAACGATTTAAATAATCACTTGTTCGTGTCAAGGAATACCAACCATTAAACAAATAGTCAAAAAGGCAAAAAAAGTACAAAAATTCATTATTTCAGTATTCAACTTCTTCATCTCAAAATCACGCTCTTCTTTTGGTTTCTTCCAAGTAATTAAGTGAGACAGGTAAAATTTTATATAAATAAATAAACGACAAAAGATACTTATAATCGCGAAATATTTCTTTAGTAAATCGAATTTGAAAAAGCCTCTCGCATGGCTCCAAATCATTAGGTGGCTCAGCCAGGGCAAAAGGCTTTCTCCTCAAAAGCGGCATTGGAATATAAAGCCTCAGTCGCTATCAATCAGAGAAACCCTGCATCAAGAATTCAAGAACTCTTTCAGCCATATAAGACAGAAACCACTCGAAACATTGCATGTCATAAGAAAAAAAAATGCATGCAAAAGTTTCGACCTTTTTTAGTCTTTTCTTCGTTAAAATAAAATGATAGAATAACAACAATAAAAATAGCAATGCTTTTTACATTTAATATAATATCTAACATCAATTAAATGGTGATACATTGAAAAACGAAACGGTCAGCATTGCAGGCCCGAATGGGGCATTGGGGGTGGATTAAGGGAAACCCTAGAATGTGGCATTTTGGCGATTTTGGAACAAATGAAGTTTGGGCAACGAAACACGCAAACGATGCAGCTACGGGAGTGTCGAGAAAAAAAGAAAGGAACATCGGAGGAAGTGACGGCGTGACATGAGCGTTAACGAGAAAAGGGGAAAAGGAAACGGCAAGAACGGAGGAAAACGGCGAAAAACGTGAGTTCCCGCCATAATCGAATCGGCAACAGATATGGAACTTGAGAGAAAATAGGAAGAAGTGAAAGAGAGTTAGAGAGAGAGAGAGAGAAAGAGAGAGAGAGAGAGAGAGAGAGAGAGAGAGAGAGAGACCTGGGAAGTGGAGTGAGATAAAGAAAAGAAGGATCTTGCAGAGAAGGTTGGAAGCAAAGAAGAGAGAGTATGGAGAAGAAGGGTCTTCACTCACTCTTCTTCAGGTTCTGTTTCCGAATATTCGAAGTTCGTGAGCGAGTCTCTTATATAGCGTCTTCTCTTACGTTCCTTCCTCTGCCTCGCACAAAATACTATTTATTATTATTTGGAAAATGTTAAGAACATTATTTTAAGTATAAATATAGTTGGATTATTAGCTGTAATAATATACTAACATTATAAAAGCATTCGTTCTTTAACAAGTTTTACCTGGAAATTATATTTTTAAATGTATTTTAGAAAAATTTGTGACAATAAATTACTTGACATTATACACTAGATGTTCTCTATTATTTCTTAGAGTGTAACGAAAATTAAAGAAATGTTTTCTGAAATACACCTCTTTTAAAGAAATAATGAATAAATCTCTCCACAATTTATTTTTTTTTTAACTGAATCCTTTTACCTTTTTTCTGAGGATTTCTCATAAATGAATGGTGCAGAATTTTGGCTTCTTTTTATAAATTTGTGTTAGGTTTGTGTAAAAACCTTTTCTAAGGTGTTATTTAATTAAGAATAAATAATATATATTGATAATATAATTTTTATATAAAAATATAAAAATGATTTTTCTTTTCTACAATATTTTTTTACTTTAAAAAATGTTACTCAATTAATCGGATCCATTTTATTTACTAAAGCGAATTTGTTTATCATTGATGGTGATAATTTGGTACCTCTCCACTACAAGCTACACCAAGTTTTCATGTTAGCTCCCTTTTCGAAAAGAATCCTAATAATTCACATCTTCATATGTCATTTCTCTAGACAATTGTAGACGTGCCAAAAAATAATGTTATTTTCATAAATTGTGGGTCCTAAAAATTGTTGTTGAATTTTATTTCAAATTTTGAGATTTTTTTGTTTTTATTTGATGGGTTTGTCTTCAGTCTGATTTGGTTTCGTCTAGCGTTGTTAGGGTTTTTGTAAGTTGTGTCTCTGATTTGCTGTCATGGTGGTGTGTTATGTGGTTGGTGGATGTTTTTTGTTGTCGTTGTGGTAGGGTGTGTTCGTTTTGGCCTTGGTTGGGTGGTGAGGTAGTGATGCAATCTTAGCTTCATCTTTGCTTCTTCCAAGATTGTGTGATGGTGTTGTTGTTTGAAGATGATGCAATGGAATTTATAGAGTTTTAGACTTATGAGATGGATTAGAAAGTGAATGAGAGCAAGGTTAGGCCAACACTCTTAGGAGGAAACTAGAGAGAGTCTTAAAATTGATACTACTTTAGAGATAGCTTCTAGAATAAGAAGAGGCATTTGAACAACACTTCTAATCTCATTCATTCCAAAGTTGAATTCTTAATTACAAGTCACCTATTTATAGACTAAAAGATGACTTGTCTTGCAAGTTTCTCAAAAACTCTCCAATAGAAACTTAACAAGTTGCGAGCCATGAGTGGAGAGGATCCTCTCCATTGAGACAGTACTATATGGCAAATGTAGCTTGGAGTCCAAGCTTCAAATACTCTCAATGAGAGGTCGACAAGTGGCAAAAGAAACTGGGAGAAGAAGCTCTCATATGGCGCCCACTTTGAGTGTCATATGGTGCCTTCTTCAACTCATTTTTCACCTTCTTGGAGGCTTCTTTCAAAGGTTGTTGTCCACTTCTTTTTATAGGCTTCGAGACCCATAATACTATACTACTTAGCCCAAAATACAACACCCAAAATCCTAGTCTACGTGGTCCAAAATACAACACAAAAAATAATATTGTATACAATTTTTAGAAATAGAGGTCCTAGAATATTGAAGCTCCAAAATCTTTAAAGTGATATTTTCTTATTTTGAATTTGGATACAAAAGTTTGTTTGGAGGCCCAATCAAGCCCAATTAGCTTCAATCTTTTAATAAGCTCCCGATCAAAGCTCTAGCTTAGTAACCTCTTTATTCCTATTTGCAATCTTGAAAACGGGTTTGCATCAAGTAGTCTAAGTTAGTGTTTTCCGTGATAGATTAGTTGCAGTCTTCAAATTCTTGAACATGTGTATTTTTCCTAAGAAAGGTAAGGTATTTTTCCCTACTGATTTCTTTTGTAAAGATTGATGTTGTTTAATTTTTTGGTTGATGAATAGTGTAAACCTTAAACATTACAAATTTTATTTTGATGGATAATATCGGTAACCAAGGTGAAATAGGATGAAGACATTGTTGATATGTTCACATGGATGGATACAACTTGAGTTAGGTTATAATTTTGGGAATCTAAGAAAGACATACCATAATTAGCGGCTTTAAGGGTTTTAGAGTAGTGGCATACATGTTATGTCTAATATGCATGGTCTTGTTTTCTTTTTCCTTTTGTTTTATTTATTTATTTATTTATTTATTTTATTTATCTCCAGTTATACACACTAATTCTATCTATTTATTTATGTTGTTTAATTTATATCCAGTTACACACTAATCCTATTTATTTATTTATTTATGTCATTTATTTATTTTCAGTTAGATTTTATTTATATTATGTAATTTATCTCCATTTATGCACTATTCTATTTATTTTAACTAATTTATCATCAATTATGCATTAGTCCTATTTATTTTATTATCTACAATTATTCACTAGTTCTACTTATTTATTTATTTATCTTCAATTATTTATTTATGTTGTTTACTTTATCTTCATATTCATAATGATGATCTTTATTTAATTAATACTCATTATTTAGTTTATCTCCAGTTACATATTTATCTTGTTTACCAATCTATATTTATTTAAAGTTCTTACTTTAAACCCTATTTTATTTAGTAATATTTTAAATGTCATTTTTTATATAATTAAAAAATACATATAAAGTAAAAGTAAATATTTTTATGAACTTTTATAAAAAAAAGTTATCTATATGCTCTATTATTATTTTAATAATAGTATCTATTTGAATGGTGTGTGTCGATTATTAATTAAGATAAATATGATATATCCTAATGGTTATTATGTTATGTGGTTCTTGAAAATGTCAAGGATATGTCTGTTGTAAAAGAGTCGTAGGTTTTAAATAGTTGGGATTATTTTAATGTATGAGCGTATGTATTTGGGAAGTCAGAGTTTGGTACATTGCGGGATGAAAGGCACGGACCATGGTAGGATCTAAGGATGTATTTCCAAGTAAGTGAATATCTGGATAGTTCAGCATAGCTCCCTGAACTAGGATATTCATAAGACAAACTTGGTATTATCTGATACCTACTTAGCATCATCAAGGTTAGATAGTCAGTACATATCTTTTTTCGAGAAAAATAATCATGATTGTACCAATGTTTTTTGTGAGAAATACTCAACTACCTAAGCACTTCCCAAGTAACTTTTGATGTTCAAGGTGGATCATCAAAAGTGGTATATAGATCCACAAGTCTGATAAAGTGAGATTAAGTTTTATGGTTATAGGTCAAGTCATAAAACTCCCATTGTTTACATTGTACGTCAAGTTTATTAAGATTGATGAAAACCTTACTCCTTTTTCATACTTTTCTTTCATATGTACCTATTTTACTAGTAGAAGCGAAACTTGCTCTGTAAGAGTTGTTCATGAGAATTTCGGGAGATCTTCTCTAGAATGTTGAATCATGAAGAACTTAGTTTTAACATATTTAGGATATATACAATACATAAATAATTCTAAATTCTAATGTAGAACTTTTATTATTGTACAAAACTTATATGTTTTTGTAATATATTAAGAATAATTACAAGGATGTAAAATGTTGACATACATTTATATCTATGATATTATATTATGATTAATGTTCTCTCTATGACAATCTTAATATAAAATAATATTCCCAATAAAACAACAAATATTTATATAATAGTTGGGGTGTTACACCTCCAACTTGTAGCATACGATAAGCACCCTCCCTTTTGCACTATTTTCTTGATTAAGTTATAAAAATAATTATTTGAAGAGTCTTTGACGGTTGCCATAGCATGTACATGTTTAAGTTGGAATTTTCTGTTTTTATATAATTGAAAAGGAGTCATGACGAATTTTATGTTTGTATGGGAGCAAGTCCTTGTAGAAAGACAACTTAAGCTAAATGTTGTAACTCATACTACGTAAGGATTTTCATCATGTGTGTATTTTCCCATTTGAAACAAATTTCATACCTCTTATGTTTCACAATATTAGAATACTTTTATGTTGCTAATTTTCACAATGCAACATGCGAACAATAAAGAAGAAGTAATAAAATTAGGATTCTGAGCCTCTAATGACATACTTTAGTTGTTTCTGAATTATGATTGGTTATGGTTTATGCAATTGAAGAGCCCACATGAGATATAGGCAAACTTAGTTGGAAACAACTTATAGCCTTCCCCATAAACAAGGCCACTATCAAAGGTTGCTTAAAATAAGCAACATAACATATGTTTGTTAAGCAAAAGTTGGTCCAAATTATTTTGTAGACAAGTGAATGAATAATGTTTGCAACCAAAAGGAGAACAAAGTATTTAAATCTTAATAGTTTAATTTCTTTTAGAAAAAAGTACTTAAACCTAAATACTTTCTTCATTCATTATCCATATTTGGTGGTTATGGTCATGCATAAATTCATCATGAAATTTTGTTTTAAATAGAACATTAAAATTTTAGTGTTCTTATGAATGAGTAATCATTACAAAAATTTGTGACCATGAAGTACATAGTGAGGGTGTATAATATTACCATCTCAAGAGCAGTAACAAACTCAAAAGAAAACTACTTTCCCAAGTTTCTTAAAGGGAACTCGAAACTAGGGTTCCTCTTTCAAGGAAGGTGTCTTGAAGAAGATCCCTCGGGAAAATATTTCCATTTTAGAGATTTTTTTTATTATTGTTAGAGAACCCACATTGACTAGAGATGAGGCCTTTCAATAGTTTATAAGTGGGTGCAAACCTCACCTTACTAGCCGATTTTGTAAGGTTGAGTTAGACTTAAAGTCTACTTCTTAATATCATATCAGAGCCATGGGCCTATCGGGCCACCCGCTATTGCACCGCTATCGGACCACCCTTACATATAAGTTTCACACTCAAGTTGAGAAGTCTCGACGTGAGGAGGTGTGTTGGAGTTCCCACATCGATTAGAGATGAGGTCTTTCAATAGTTTATAAGTAGGTGTAAAGTTCACCTTACAAGCAGGTTTGGTAAGGTTGAGTTAGGCTTAAAGTCCACTTCTTAATATGGTATCAGAGCTTATCCTAGCAAGGTTGTTGGGCCTATTGGGCCATCCACTATTAGGCCGCTATCAGACCACCCTTACATGTAAAGTCCACTTCTTAATAGTTACCTATACTTATACAAGGTAAGGGAAGTTGGATGCATGTGTTACTAAATGCATGTTTATAAGCTATCCAAAATGTATGAAGGCATATTTCTATGGTGTCTTGAGTTAAGATTAAAGAAATGTATAAAAATGGATGTAGTCTTAATGAAACTGAGATGACTCATAAGTCAAATGTTTTAGAATGTGAGTTAAGAGTAGTTGTGATGGTGACAAGACTAACATTAAGTTGGAATCTAACAGAGAAGAAGCATATGAGTTTCTACAAAATGTAGAGTTAGACTAGATAATAAAATAAAGATAAGAAGCTTTTGATGAAGTTAAATAGGCAAATGATAATTACAACATTGCTAATAAAAATAGAACAAGGAGAAAGAGAAGAGGTATGAATAACTTATTATATACTCCTTAGTAGTTGTAAGCGAGGTGTTAGAATATAAACCCTGTAGTGTATCGTCTACCCTTCCAAGCATAGTGAAGACTAAATGGTTAGAAGTCATAAATGAAAAGATGATACCACTTCATCTTAACCATACTTGAACTTTGGACTTAATGGATTTTCAAACACAAAGATAGAAGTTTAGAAACTAATCAACAACGATTCAAAGTAAAATTTGTGGTGAAAAGCTCTACTTGAAGGGAAGGAGTTAATTATAATGACATTTTCTTTCTTTCTTATGGTCAAACACAAATTCATTTAAACATTGTTAGTCATGGTTGTTGAGTTTAATCTTGAGTTAGAAAAAATGAATGTTAAGATTGCACTTTTATATGGAGACTTAATTGAGATAATCTACATGAAGAAACTATAACGATTTTAGGAAGGAGACAATAATGATTATGTTTGCAAGCTAAATGGATCCTTGTATGGTTTGAAACAATTCCCAAGGCAATAAAAGAAAAGGTTTGATAACTTTCTTGCAATCATTGATTTTGAAGGGAGCAAGTACAATAGTATTGTTTTTGTATGTTGATGACATTCTAATAACAAGTAATAGTAAGCCTTAGGTTGAGAAGGTTAAGGTTAAGCTGAATGGTAAATTCGATATGTAGGATCTTAGAGTTTTTAGGAAGATTATGGGGGTTGAGATTATTAAGCAATGTGATTTGAAGCATCTATATATGTCTTAGGAAACCTACCTCATAAAAGTTCTTGATAAATTTGGAATGACAAACTCAAATCTTATTTCTACATGTCTTTCTTCTCATTACAAGTTGAGTGAAGCATAATCTCCTAAGAGAGTGCGGGAACATAGTTATGTGGATGCAATTCCATATGTCTACAATGGTTTTCACTCCTCCCGACATTGTTGTGAGTGTTGTTCCCAAGTTCAGGTCAAATCTTTGGTGACCTCATTATAAAATTGAGTAGATTCTTCAATATTATAAGGGATCATTTATAATGTGTTAACTTATAATGGAGTTAGACATATGCCTAAGATGCTCAGATAAAAAGATTTGTTGATTTGGACTATGCTCAATGTTTAAAGACCAAAAGATCTCTTAAGGTTATGTATTACCTGCACATGGTACTGTTATCAGCTATAGAAGATAAATCTATGGAAAGTAGGAACTTTGTTAACCACTAAAGTAGAATATATTGTCATGATTGAAGTGGTGAAGAAAACCTTGTGGTTGTGGGGAGTAACTATAGAGCTAAAGGTGTATGACGACTAGGTTGTCATTGTCATCTATGACAACAATAGTGCTATATAGTCGCCAAGGAATCAAATCCACCATCAAATGATGAAACATAATGACATCGAACTATATATTTTAAGATAAGAAATTGTCTGTGAATATGTGAAGGTGATAAATGTCTCAACAAATCATAACCTCATTGACATTATTTCAAAAGTTCTATCAGGCAACAAATTCTTTTATTATTTGGAATTGACCTAGTTAAGTGGTGATTAAGCTTGTAATGGACTTAGTAGTTGGTGAAAATGATTCTCATTTAAAATATTTGTGTTAAACCTATATGGAGATTTGTAAAAATCAGTTTAGTAAATCTTATCAAAAGGTCTAGCTTTTTAAGATTGTCTAGTTGAAGACATGCATCTCATAAAAACTAAAAGATGATAGTTGAAGACATGCATCTCGTAAGAACTAAAAGATGATAGTCTCAATAGTGTATCTAATCCTTTGTAATGTCTAGTAAGATTATAGCATTTATCGTTAATAGGTAACAATGTTTTTAGCTTGTAGGCATTCTACATGTGTCTCAAGTTATTCTGAAATTTGTTAAAATTGGTCACAATAGTTATCTTGTATATATAAGAACTTATAATAGAAATTACAAAATAACATAAACTTGTTGAATTGATACAATAAGTGAGCAAGTTAGGTGAAAGTTTATTGAAAGAGAAAAACTTTAAATTGTAATTTTAATATTAAGTTGTAATTAAAGTTTATTAACACTTTAATTAAACCACATTATTTATGTTTTGATCATTATTTCCTTTTTTTTCTTTTATTATCTTCTACCATTTGTTTGTGACTTCTTTTCTATTATAGTTAATGTGTTTGTACCGTCCTTAATCTTACATTAAACTTATCTATGTCACTTATCAACATTATGAAAAAAAGTTTTAGAAAAACATATAAAAAATAACATTCAGTTTCTATTTATAAATTTTCACTTTTTATTTATTTAAAATTTATATTTAAATAAAACTAAACTTTTATCATGATATCATGGCAATAGTAATTATAAGAAAATATTAATTTTTTTTCTCAATAGTATTGAATTAGCCGTAAGAAATGGGGCTTTTGAAATTAAATTTAAAGATATAAAATTAAATCAAAGACTTTAAAGCATATTTCAAAATAATTAATTTAAAAATTGAGCATAAATATTAATAATATATAATGTTATTGGTGGAATGCAAGCATGTGTTTGTCTTGCTTTTGTGATGTAATAAAAAAACACTAAAAAAATAAATACTTCGTCACTTTTATACAGTAGTATGTATATAACCTTTTCAAAACCATATTTTATTTTAAAATATATCACTAACTTACAATTATCAAACTTATAACAGATATAATTAATTTTATTCATATATATATATATATATATATATATATATATATATATATATATATAAAATTATATAAATAAAACAAAAAAATAAAAAATAATAAAAAATAAAAAATAAAAATATAATAATATATATAAAAATAT
>Ga0099824_1006881_pt1 | contig 15398 bp, 9 predicted proteins | sample SiratrowhiteBW_FD_76837 | JGI IMG/M metagenome (GOLD analysis project Ga0099824, IMG submission 76837) | Root nodule microbial communities of legume samples collected from California, USA - Siratro white BW | ecosystem: Host-associated > Plants > Roots > Nodule | place: USA: California...
AGTAATAATAATAGTAATAATAATAGTATAACAGTAATAATAATATAATAATATCAATAATATTACTAATTTTATTATATTATTAATAATATTAATATTGGTAATAAAAATAATAATAATAATAATATTAGTATTTATAATAATAATAATGTTAATATTAATTTTATTAATAATAATAATCATTATAATAATAATTAATATTATTAATATTCTCGACAATAATAATATTATTATATTAATAAAAATAATAATTATAAAAATATTATTAATAATATTATTAATGTTAAGAATAATAGAAATATAAATTTTTATTGCTATGTAACTTTTGTATGTAATTTAATTTTTTTAATGTGGGTTTTATAAATGCACTAAGAAAACGAGCAAGAATATCTTTCTCCGGAATAAAATTCTTAATCTTTCTCGTCGTTTATATTTCTAGAGGTAAAATGATATGAATAGAAATGCATATCATCATTACTATTATTAATATTAGTGGGAGAAGTAATGAAGTAGAATGTAGATGTCATTAAGGCAATACTAAATTGTTATGAATTAAAGTTATCACAAAAATAGATGTGAGGCTTTTGGGACCGAAGAAAGGGAAGTAAATGATATGACATACACACTGTCACTTGATATCTTTCCCTTTCAGCTACTTAGAATCGTTAATTCGAGATAAAATTAGGAAGGAAGAGCTATGGAAACCAATTGTAGATAATTTTACTAAGAAGTTAAGATCATGGGACATGTCCAATGCAGTGAATTTATGCACAATAAAAGTCATCTTAACATCTTTATCATTGTTAGATGTATCATCTTTTAGAATTCCTAAAATGGTTGCTAAGAAACTAACTCAATTACAAAGTGCTTTCTATGGGGTGTAGGAGAAGAGATTATGAAGATTCACTAAGAAAGGTTGGAAAAATATTTGTAGGACAAAGTATGATAGGTTAAGAATAAAAGAGCTATGCTGGTTTAACGGGGCATTCTTAATGGAGATGAGATATGCATCGAAAGGACCAATTCTGTGTTGTAATGGTATAAATATAAAGTCTAAGTATGGAGGGTGGGTAGCCATGAAGAGCAAGGAAGTACCTAAAAAGTCTACAAGATAATGGAGGAACATGAACAAGATGTGTGGGATAAGGAAATCAGAATTGATGATTTCGTAACATTAGGATGAAAGTAGGAGAAGAAACTAAAGTGAAATTCTAGATAAAAGTATGGATCGAGTACCAATAACAACATTTAAGTTCGTTCTTTATAATAGATTGTTCATGATAGATAGAACTAGAGAATAATAGGATGGAGTGTTGGTGAGAATAATAGGATGGAGTGTTGGTGATGGAAGCATTTCCAAAGCAGTAGAGGATTCAAAATTATTAAACTTTTCTAAGTTTGTAAGAAGAAACTCAATACTTAGTTACTCTTCTAAGAAAGAATCCTTAGTGAATAATCTAGAAAAATAATATCATTTTTGAGACTTTAGAAGAACGAAATGAAAGCATGATAACAATTTAATTCAAGTTCAATTTAAAGGTGAGTTTACAAGAGCCAAGGGACTCTATATATAGATGCTTAGCTCTCTTGCACTTTTTGTTATAAAAGATGCGGGACATAACAAACAAAAGTGCAGTTGCCCTAAGCTAAGTTTGGTGCATAAATGGTATGGAACTTTTACACTATGATCTCATTTCTCCTAGTGTTTGGCAAAAAATGGGTTTTCTCCTAGGGTTGGTCATAAGTGAGGGCCAAATAAAGTCCACACATGTCTCTACAACACACTGATAATATTTATTTTTAGTCAATTTTTATATTGAAATCAACTTTTAATTCTAAGCTTGGAATTTGTTTATTTGTTATTTTATTATGATTTTGTTAATAATTGATTACTGGAGTTTGAGAATGAAAAGTTACACTAACTTATCTTATTTTACCTAAAATGTTGAACAGGAAACATTAAATTCAAACAAATAGGATAGAAACCCTTGAAAGAGGATATAGAAGTGGAAGTTAACTCAGGACTGTTGAGCTCGTCCCCAAGAAATTGAGCCCATCCACACAAAAGTTAAGAGCAAATACGTTGAATTGCACTTGATGCCATAGGAGTTGAGTCGGGAGTAAGTTGGGCCGAGAGCCTCTGCAGTAAATTGAACCTATGCCAATAAAGTTGAGTCAGACGTGAACGTTGCTAAAGCCAATCTATTTAAAAGGGCTTTAGGCATTAAGGTTAGATATCTTCGGCCAAAGAAGAGCAAAAGTCATACTTGGATGATCATCTTTAGGGTTCCTTAGTGTAATAATCTTATTCAATTGTTCATTTTTAATGCTTGGTATTCTCATGCGTATGAGAAACCATGTTGGGATTAGATGTAACTGTTAGCACTGTTGCTATTGTGTGATTTGATGAAGTCAACACTGGATCGAGAAGGGCATGTGATGTGTGATTTGATGAAGTCAACTCTGGATCGAGAAGGGCGTGTGTTGAGGAAGCCTTTGTTGAACCAAGAATGTTTTTAGAGCCTTACTGGAACGAGAGGGTTGTGATTTGGTTAATGTCAACACTAAACCAAGTTCGTACGCTTGATGAAGTCCTTATAGAACCTAGAAGGATTTTGGATTGTTGAAGAAAACTTGGACCGAGAGTGGAGTTCAGTTGAAGTTATATTGGTCCCATGAAGACATGTTTGCGGTCTCCAAAACTTCACCTAAGGTACCCCCTATTAAAGAAGGGGTAACCTCTGTGGCTTTGGGCTCTCAATCAGTAATGTCTTCGGTTACCAAAACTTTACCTAAGGTAACCCTGTATTAAAGTAGGGGTAACCTCTGCGGTTTTGCAAGCTATACAAAAGTGACTCTTGTATCTAATGCAGATCATGCATAAGAAACATCTCAATCATCCAATGCGGTTTGAGAAGTTAATATTGTGTAACAGGTCATTACGACCTATGTTGTCAACACAATTATGTAGTCTTAGTGATACGGTTTCGGTCTTCGAAGATACATCAAATACGGATACACGTCTCGGGTTTAGGTGATGGAGATGCGGCCACATGTTGATTCGACCACATGGAGATACGACCACATGTAGATGTAGTCACAACCTTACGATGTTGTGGCACATGGAGATATAGTCATACTAAGACACGTCATAAGACGATGCGACGCAAGTAGATGTGGCCACTCAGAGACACAAATCTTGGTCATACACTGACATAGTTGCGGCCACTCACAAATACAATACTGAGTGATGCGATCATGCATAGATACGGCCACTCAAGGATATGACCTTTGAGATTGAGGTCATGCAAAAGCGGTGACTCACAGATATGGCTCACAGATGCGGTCTTCATGATACGACCATGCAAAGATAAGGCTTTGCTGACGTGGCTTGTTCTCATTGGTTTAGAGACGTTTTACGTGAGTTGTCCTTTAAAACATGAGCATGCACATTCTTAACCATGTGATGAGCTTCATAACTTCAAATGTTTTTTGAAAATGCTTTTACATAAAATACACATTATTTTTTCAAAATATAAACTTAGTAAAAAGTATGATTTGCGAAAATCTCAATCGATTGACTGTGGTTTTCAATCGATTGAATTGAGTCAGTTTATTCTATTTTTGCAACTGCTTTACTTATAAAATAATGCCATGCCTTTTGAAAATAGAGGACGATTACATAGTGATTTTTACATTGCGTTTGAGAGAGCTTTTATGTGAGAAGAGAGTTTTCTTAGTTTTTACAAATTTTTCATATAAAGAAAGATCAAGATCATTGTTCTTGAAACTCTCATTTGGTGAATATTGTGCTGCTCTATTTTTTGATTCATCAAAGATAATATTTTCTGCACTGGTTTCTTCTATGTGTATTGAACTTTAGTGTGCAAAACTGTGTTTCTTTTTCATTCTCTATTGTATTGGTGTTTGTGTAGACTACGAATTGTATAAGGTTTATGTTTGTAGTGGTGTAGTAGGTTTCTGCACTAGTTTGTATATCTCTGTAGGGTTCAGAGGTGTGTTTTTACTGCAGGGTGTAGTGGGATCTTGCGGGGAGCAAGTGTATTGAACTGTTCTTGGTTGAATTGAGAAAGAGTGAACCAACATAAATCTTGGTGTTCTTGCTCTCTCTCTTTTCTTTATCTTGCATGCGCTTATCTTTACATATTATTATTTATGCATGCATGGTGTAATTGTTTGATTCTACATTTTGGTTCATTGCTTTTGTGCTGACCATTTTGGATTCACGTAATTAATTGGGTTAATAAAGAACATTCATTCTTTAGTAAATTCTTTCCAAAAGTTTACGAAATTTTTTTAAAGGTTCAATTCACCCCCTCTTAAACTTGACCTAAATCATTTTCAATAACCTACTGAACTCTCATGTAATCAATATTGGTTTTATATGTATATCTTTCCTTTCAATATTAGTATTTTAATTCTACACTTAATGCTTGTTGTGGTAATCATTCATGGCTTGGATTCTTAGGATATTGGAAAATATCGTTTATAATATAGAACTGGATTGAAATACCTTATAGTGAAAACAAGTATTATTTATATAATTCATCATGGAATTGACGATTAATAGGTAAGCTTAGACTAGTTCACCTACGAAATTAGGGTTTGGCTATTATTTTCGGTTGACATTAACATTTGTTATGAAAGAAGGTAATTGTTTTTATTCATGATAGTGAGGTTTGGTGAAGTCTAACCCTAACAATTTCATTCCATTCATCTTTATCCTTTTTTCTATATTCAAAGTATTTGATAAAAATATGTAAAAGTATTTAATTATTTTTAAAAAATTTTATTTTCTTGCACACAAATCAAAATTATGGAATTATTCTTTAGTCTAATTTTGTTATGATTGTGAGTATTGTTATGTATTGCCCAAGTCCTTTGACAGATAACAATACTTAATTCTTGTTACATTTGTGACTTGTGCACTTGCCATTGGAAGCAAAATTATAGCTAACACATATTACAGAAGAAAACAAGATAAACTACTTCTATACAATATTTATTAGACTAAGAAGAAGGAAGAAAAATCCTATTATTCTACTCTTCACGTGTAAAGTTTTCCTCTATGAGGCTTTATCTTCTTTTTTCCTCTTACCCAAAGGTCATGTGAGTGAATGGCTTCTATCATTCACTCCCTCATAAGAAGGATATGCCATCATATTTGATTGATGTTCAATGATACTAACGATAACTTTTATTTTTATCATATTTTTGGGCTTATTTTTATAATAAAATCAACTCTTTCTAAGTTTAAAACCTACTTAATTCTCTATTTTATTATATTTCTATTAATAATTGATTATTATATTTTGAAAATTGACATTATTTTAAATTATTTATTTATTCCTAATAAATGAACAAGAAGCATTAGATTCAGAGGAGAAAAGGATTCAAGCCCATGAAGAAGGAAATAAAAGATAAAAGTTTACACAAATAAATTGTGCTCGGCACCACTTTAGCTGGGTCAGGCGCCAGTTAGGGCCTTGAGAAGTCATGGATTTGAAGTTACACCGGCACCACTTTAGTTGGGTCAAGTACAGACATCTTTAACCTAACACTTTTGTGTATTTAAAGAGGTCTCTACAATAGAGTGGAGCGCTCTGGAGACTCCACTCAACTCCACTCTATCTGGGAGTCAGGCTCCTCCTGACAGTTAGAAAAATATAGCTTTGGATGACGGCTAGGGTTTGTCGGATTTCATTTTCTCCTCTTTGTATGTCCATCTTCCTCCATTGTTCATTCTTCTCATCTTGTTGGCATTTGATGTAATTAATAGAATTCTCATGTAATCAATATTGGATTTATATATATGTCTTTCATTTCAGTGTTACTATTTTGTTTTTGTACTCATTGCATGTTGTGTTGATTAATTGCTTGATCATTGATTCTTAGGGCACTGGAAAATATCATTTGTAATCTAGAACTGAATGAAAATGATGAAAGCTTGTGTCTAGAAATAGAGCATGATTCCTTTGTTGTCTTAAGATTCTTGTGGCGATTGTAAGTTTTATTTATATAATTGATCAAGGAAATGACGGTTAATAGATAAGCTTATACGCATTCACCTAAGAAATTAGGGTTTGAGTATTATTGTGGATTGATATTGGCATTTGTTTGGAAAGAAGGTAAATGATTCTATGCATGAGAGTGAGGTTTTATAATGTTTAATACAAAAATATATTTTAATTATTTTTTTCATAAATTTTAATTTCTTGTTTATCAATTTAAATATTGAGGGGGGGTGAATTGAACTGTTAATTATTTTTGAATAACTTTTGGTAAGAATGTGATTTTTTATTAATCAATGCACAAGTATCATAATTCACACAAAACAGGCCAATTAAAATGACAAAACAATAAGCTAAAAAATAATTTTCACATGTGTCTAGAAAAGCAGTCGATTAAAATGAGAAAACAATTGATTAAAATTCCTTAGTAGTGATTGAATAGAATAATAACAGGTTAAAATACAATACAAAGATTGAAATTTAACCTACAGTACTTGAACAAAACTTAGTGGCAATGGCGTGAAAAAACAATTGATTAAAATTCCAATTCAATCGATTAAAATTTTCCAGTTACAATATTCCATAAAATTTAACAGTGATCTTGGTTAAAGGACTCTTCCAAAATTGTTTGTAATCAAGAAAGACCTAAAAAGATCTTTACAAAATTTTAGTCCAGAAAATTAACAGATTGAATTTGAAAACAATAGGTCAAAATTTATCAGAAATGTATCAAATAAATTTTAAAACAGTGAAGACAAAAATAGTGAGTTAATATGTTGTACCAGTTTTATAAAAAACCATAAATGAGAGTAAAAGAAATCTAATTATGATTAAATCAATTATACAAGGGTTTGTAAATCAAGAGACATGTAAAAATCAATTTTTATATGCAGTCCAGAAAATGAATTCGTTGACTCGCTTTTAATCGATTGTTTTTATTACCAGAGACAAATTCTTAAGTGTTGCCCAAAAAATCAATTGATTGTTTTCATATTTAATCAATTCTTTATACCAAAAAAACAATTTACAATGCAAATTTAACACGTGATTAATGAAAGGCACAAAAAATGAGGGGGCACACAAGTTTTTTATATCTAGTTCCTTTGCAACTCTGGCAAAGGTTCCACTAATCACAAGATTACAAACAAAACCAAGTCCAAGAACCAATCTTGAACCCTACAAGATTACTCAAGAACACCTATGTAGAATACTACTACATAGTTTGCAGAACCCTATTGCAAAAACAATATGGAAACACTATCCAAACAAAAATACAACTCGTAACACACTTAATTCTATCTAAGTGTATTACAACAACACAAATATCTGAAAATGAAGTACAATCTAAGAACAAAACCAATACATCAGCCAAAATGAACCAAGACACTAAAAGATGACTTCCCTGGACTCAAATTCTCCTGTAGGATGCTCCAATTAGTCAAATCTAAGCAATAACCCTTCCAAGATTGGGAATCTAGGTGAATCTTTGATAAATCTCTGATCAACCTCTCAAAACTCAGAAACTTGCTCTCAAAAGCTCTCTCTAATGAAAATGTTAAGCACCAGTACCAATGTAGTGCAGTAGCAAATTTAGTACAGTACAAAACCACATAAACCACATAGTCTCTCCCATTGAATTCACAAATGGGAAGAGATAAAAAACATCATAAAAGCAAAAAATGAAATGCATGAAAGTGGAATAAAATGGTCCAGTTTAGTGCTGTGATGTCACAAATATAAAGATGCAGAAGTGTCTAGTCCTCATTTCTAAAGTTCATGGAGTCTAGCTGGTCTTGCACATGCTCAATGTCACTGTGCAACAGTTGGAACCTTGCAGCACAATACTCATGGTGCATTTTTTGCTCTCCAAAAATGTGATCCAATCTTCCCAATACCATCTGTTCAAATCTGGAAAGGGGCTCTCCACGATCCATGGGTGGATTGTAAGGCACCATGGCAAAGTTCTCTACAGCAGCAGTGATATCCTCTCTTGTTGTACCACTCGGTCCAACTTCTCCAATACTGTCCCCTTCTGCCTTGCACACCCATGTGCCATTGCTGGACTTTTTCAATCCAATCTTGTGCAACATAATCTGGTTCACTTCACTAGTAGGCTTAACTATTTATGACAATTCATTTTCCAACTCTACTTCCAAGAATTCTAACAACCTTGAAATCAACACAACATATGGTAGCTTGTAATTTGGCAACCTCTTTAACTTGATGATGTGATCTTTCATGACATATACCCACTTCACCATCATTCTGTTGCTGCCCTTAGGAGTGAGTATCCACAAAATGATGAAGACTAGAATCCGAGGGTTCATGGCAAGCTTTTCCACACCAAAGCTCTTCACTTTGGCATTCGGGTTTCTGAAACAAGTCCTATAGGATTGGATCTTTTTGAACTCTTTAATTGATCCCTTTATGACCTTCAAGCCCTCGTATTTCAGGCCTACAACCGCATACCAAACAACTGGAGTTTTGACCATGTCAACCCCTTTGACATGGGTCCACATTTCCTCTCCATCAAGAGAGAGATTTGTGTAGAACACCTTGACAAGGTCTAGATAAACCGTTTCCAAAAGAGTCAAGAACTTTTTCAATTTTTGGAAGTTGACCAACCTCTTCACTTGATTGAGTTGCTCTTCCTTTAGTCAGTCGGATTTGATAACTTTTGGCCCTATGATTATGTTCCTGCTAAAATCATGGAGGTATGACAACATCTGATTTTGATCTCTAAAGACCACTTTTCTAGGTGGCCAAATTCTTCATCTTGTGAGGAAGAGTTGGCATAAGCTCTCTTGTTTATTAGCTTAGAACTATGTAGGAGGAGGAGCTAGATGCACAATGCTTATGAAAAAGACAAGTGGGGTGCAACACATGAAAATCGATTATGTTTCTAAATGCAAATGCAGTGTAAAATGCATGTGATATGCAACAAGTACCAATTCATTGCATTAATTCAAAAGTGCAATCAATTATTCATTGAAATAGCTAAGTAGTTTACGCAGTCAAAGCTTGAACAGTCACAAAATCAACCTGTTAATTGGACCAACCAAAGCAGCAAAACTGCCTTTTTGACCATGAGTCATCTAACTTATGCAATGAGGAACAAATCAGTGGTGCATTTGTTGGTTCAATGTGTTGTCACGAGTTTCAACCCATTGAAACATGTGGAAAATCGTTGGGTATCTCCTGCACACTTAATACACTATTTAGCTAATTAAATTCGCACAGAAAATATAAATTAGAGAAACTGTAAGTAAAATTAACCAGAATGCATCAGATTTTCAACTCGATATTTATGAAAATCAATCAATTAAATTTATCAGTACCAAATATTTTTAAATCTGCAGTTTTTGAAAAACACTCAACTGAAGATTATGAACACCAAATTTTCAACTCATTGTTTTTGAAAAAAAAAATCATTTGAAAATATTTTATCAAATAACATTAGAGGCTGATTTAATGGAAGACATTTGAAGCATAAAAAATACCAAGTTTAGTTCCCAAAAAGTTAAATCTATCTCTTGCTAAGGGTTTCGTGAAAAAAAAATCAACAAGCTATTTTTCGGTTTCAACAAATTGAATTTCACAATCATCATTGCTCGCATGATCCTTTATGAAATAGTGGTGAATTTCAATATGTTTTGTATAAGAGTGTTGCAAAGGGTTTTTAGTCAAGTTAATGGCACTTGTATTATCACATTTGAAAGGAATTTATAAAGAGTAAGTCCGTAGTCACTTAGTTGTTGTTTCAACCATAGGATTTGAGCGGAATAGCTCCCTGCAACTATATATCCGACTTTAACAGTTGATAGGGCAACACATGCTTGCTTCTTGCTATGCTAAGATATTAAGCTAGATCCAAGTAGACGACATGTTCGACTTGTGCTTTATCTATCTAGGTTGCACCCATCAAATTCTGAATTTGAGTAGTCTTTATGGAACTCCTCTAGGATACCACAAGCCCACATTGATAGTTCCCTTAAAGTATTTTAGAATCCTCTTGGCAGCCTTGAAATGTGACTCCTTAGGATTTGATTGAAACCTAAACCATATGAAAACACTAAACATAATATCAGGTCTACGAGTAGTTAGATAAAATAATGATCCTATAAGACCTCTATATTTAGTTTGATCAACAAAAACCCCCATTTCATCTAAGTAATACCTGGTGGAGATAGGTGTTATTGCCTCTTTGCATTTATCCATCTTAAACTTCTTCAAGAGCTCTTTGCAATATTTTGATTGACATAGGAATGTCCCATCATGGACATGTCCCATTTTTCATTTGCTTCACTTGCAACCCAATGAAGAAATTCAATTCTCCCATCATGGACATGTCGAATTCACCCTGTATAGTTGACACAAAATCTTACAGAGACTCTCATTAGTAGAACCAAAGATAATATCATCCACATACACCTATACTAAAATGATATCATTATTAATTTTTCTAATGAAAATGGTCTTGTCAACTTTGCCTCTTTCATAGCCTTGAGAAGTGAGGGAGTTGCTCAACCTTTCATATTATTGCCTCGCGGCTGCTTCAAACCGAACATAGCTTTCTGCAGTTTGTATACATGTTTTGGATGCCTGTGATCCTTAAAGCCAGGTGGTTGAGAGACATAAACTTCTTCATTTATATAACCATTTAGAAAAGCACTTTTCACATCCATTTGAAATAGTTTAAAACCACACAACATGCATAGGCAAGCAGTAATCTAACAACTTCTAATCTAGCAACAAGAGAATAAGTTTCACCAAAATCAACACCTTCTTCTTAATTATGTCCCTTAGCTTCCAACCTAGCTTTGTTTTGAACTATTATGCCTTGCTCATCTAGTTTATTCCTAAACACCCACTTAGTTCCAATTACATGCATAACTTGCGTTATAGGAACCAAAACCCACACATTATTCTTGGAAAACTAATTTAATTCATCATGCATTGCTTCTATCGATTTGTCATTAGTCAAAGCATGATGTATAGAACTAGGCTCAATTTGAGAAACAAAAGGCATATTTTCACAGAAATGTTAAGAGTATGTCTAGTCGAAACTCCTTGTTCTATCTGACCGATGATGTTATCCAGAGAAAAGTCACGAGGAATTCTCCACTCTGTAGATAGGTCAACATTGCTCACAGGTGCAGGCAGTACTTCTTCATGAGTTGGAGCTTGTCATTTTGCTAAATCTACAGTTGGCTCTTCATCTGATAAATTCAATCGATTTAATTTCTGAATAAACGATTGTTTCCTTGCAACAAGTCACTACTATCTTCCCCATTTGCACTGTTTTTAGAAACATCTCGTAATTCAAGGTTAGCTTCATCAAATAAAATATGCATAAATTCTTCAGCAGTCATAGTCTTTTTATTATAAACTCCATATAAATAACTATGAGATGAGTAACCAAGAAAGATATCTACATAAACCTTTCCATCAAACTTTCCAAGATTATCTTTTCCATTATTCAATACAAAACATTTGCAACCAAAATATTTAAAACGACTTATATTTGGTTTTCTGCCCTTAAAAACTTCATAGGGAGTCTTTTTCAAAATGGGTCTGATTAAAACACAGTTTAAAACATAGCAAGCAGTATTAATAACATATGTCCAAAATTACTTTGGAAGTTTTGAGTCATTTAATAAAGTCCGTGCTAACTCGTCCAAAGATCGATATTTCCTCTCCACAACTCCATTTTGTCGGGGACTTCTTGGAGCAGGAAAATTATGTTGTATACCATGTTTATTGCAAAATCTCTCAAACCTATCATTCTGAAATTCTCTCCCATGATCATATTTGATTACAGAAATATTACAATTATTTTTGTTTTGCAAAACTTTGGCAAGCTGTTTAAAGGTTGTGAATGCATGATCCTTAGTTACAATGAATAATGTCCATGTGAATATAGAATAATCATCAACAACCACTAATCCATATTAGTTACCACCTATGTTCATAGTACGAGAAGGACCAAATAGATCCATGTGAAACAGTTCAAGGGGTCTAGTAGTGGAAAAAAAAAATTGATTTAAGAGTAGTCTTCCATTGTTTCCCCTTTTCACATGCATCACATACTCTATTTCTCTCGAACTTGAGTGCAGGTAGTCCATCTACTAGATTCCAAGAAACAAGTTTATTTAGATGGTGCATATGTATATGAGCAATCCTCCTATGCCAGAGCCATGAATCACCATTCTTCAAGAGTAAACAAGTCATATTAAATGCTATGTCACAGATATTCAACAAGTTGCATATAAAAATTCTCAACCACACAAATTTTTAAGATTAAGAGAATGTGGCCACGTGGACTTTGCCAACCAAACTTTTGTTTAATTCTCCAAGAAAATTGTTTATTCAACACCCAATTTGGCAACTATTACTTTAATTTAGCAACTTAGTGCTAAACACTATGCAATTTTTTCTCTCAAACAATTAGGTCATCTAGATCACTTTCTTGGTCTGGAAATCAAATATATGTTAGACCATCATTCCATTGTTATGACTCAAAGTAAATACATTCAGGACTTGCTTCACAAAACACATATTGTAGAAGCTCATTCCATTTCTTCCCTTATGGTTTATAATTGCAAATTATCTAAATTTGGGGTTGATCTCTTCTCAAATCCTACTCTATATTTCTCAGTGGTAGGTGCTCAGCAATATGCCACTCTCACGAGGCCAGAAGTTAGCTTTATTGTCAACATAGTCTGTCAATTTATGGCCAAACAAATGGAATCTCATTGGACTGTGGTTAAATGAATTCTAAGGTATCTTAAAGTACTTTGTCTCATGGACTAAATCTTCAGTCTACATCTCTTGCATGGCACTTAAAGACTTTTGTTATGCTTACTACTTAAGGAGCAACCATCTATCTTGGTTCCAATTTAATATCTTGGTTGTCCCATAGGTAGAAAGTTATTGCTCGCTCCAGTACTAAGGTTGAGTACAAAAGCTTGGCTCAAACTTCTACAGAACTAACATAGATTTCTACTTTGGCCACTAGTTCGAAAGTTCCATTCAGTATTCCAGCTTTTCCCTGTTATAATCAAAGTGTTGTTTCTATTGCTCATAATGTTGTGTTCCGTAGCCACACTAAACATATTGAGATTGATGTATTCTTTGTGCGAGAAAAGGTTGTGGCCTAACAGCTTTCTGTCTATCACGTTCCAGCCCTAAATCACTGGACAGATCTGTTGTCCAATCCACTTTCTTCTACTTGTTTTGTTTTCCTTAGAGGCATGCTCAATGTGAAGTGTTTTTCTTCTGAAAAATCTTCCCCTTGAGTTTGTCGGGTGTATGTAAATTAGTTGGAGTTGTTATTGCTAACAACTCTCTCTTGTATCAATTGAATAAAGTTGTTAGTCGCGGCTAACAACTATCTCCTCTGATGGAGCTTAGCTATAGATACTCTGGAACCTATTTCATTTTACGAGTTTACAACATGTATACAATTTAGTTTGTTAGCAAATTCTTTCTCATGTAGTTTCTTTTACAAGGAAAAACCAAATTAATCTGTGAAGAAGAACACAACCAAGACCATAATTATTTATTATTACGTTTTCTATCAGTATCCTACAAGACCATAAGAAACAAAATCACTCTTCAACACCTCCACAACATAACATAACTATCATGCCAAAAATCTTTCAGTATATTCCTAAAAATTCTTATCCTATGCATAATTCTCTAGTTAAAGTATATAATACAAAAAGAGACTAATCAAAGAAACACAATTGATTTTATATCTTACAATTAAGATCAACCTAATAATTATTGCGGTAATTACATATAACTCCTATGATGTAGTCTAGTAAAAGTCTATTAAGTAATTTCTAAAACTTAAGTCAGAACATTGAATATTTTACCTTCATACTCTTGTATATTACTTAAAAGAAAATTTATTTGATTAACTACCCCTAAAAAAATCTTCCTGAGATATGGATCATCTCCTTACATTGTTCTATTTTCAACAAATCTCTTTACAATCCCTGAAGAACATGATATAAGGATCATAAAAAACATGTTTTAACAGTATTTTGGTGAGGTGCAGAAGTACCTTTGACAGAGTAATTGTATTCAGGGGAAGCAAAGAGAATGCTATCAGCTACAACAATCTTCTGGCGAAAAGCTTCAACTGTTGATGGGTAAGTGTCGTCTATCTCAAGATCCATGTTTAGAAAGTGCAAAGGCGAAATATCAACGTACTCGATCTAAAGTCCCACACTGCTTTCTTTGGTCAGTTCAATCGCTATCAAACTCAACCCAAAATAAATTAAAAATCATAACAAATGAATAAAGTTAGAGTGTGTGTTAGAAACCAACTGGCACGAACAAGGCCTCTGTTGTAAGACCCTTTCTGAAGAAACCAATCCTAAGGGACGAAGGAGGAACCACGCCACCACCACAACAACAACAAACTGTCAAGATCCGGACCTGAACAAACCTGAATACGTGGGTCCAAAGGGGTCGGGTTCGGGAATGAACCTTGCGGTGGCGCTGGCACCAGAGGGTCAATTGCGAGAATCTTGATGCGGCTGTTGGAGGAGATAAAGGGTTGTGGGGATGCAGCGGTGGGCAATGATTCAGTGTGCTTTAGGTTACTATTTGGGGAAGAAATTGAGAGAGTGTAATACCCTAAAAAATAGCTCTAGAATAAAAACTAACCTAGAATTTAGTTTTAGAGATAAATATGATAACACTTATTTCTCTTTTTACAAAAAAGTTGTTTAAGTAAATAAAAGTTAGTTATTTACTTTTTATTTTTATAATAACCACCAACTCTCTCTCTCTCTAAGAAGATATTATCTCTCTAAGAAGATACTCTGTTTTATTTTTATAAAAACCACCAACTATCTCTAAGAAGATATTTTATTTATAAAAACTACCAACTCTCTCAGTTCTTTAAGAAGATATACAGTTTCATTCTTATGAAAACCACTATCTCTCAAACAATTCTTCTTAAAGTTTCCTACCTTTTCTCTCTTGATTTGTGATCTTATAGGTTATCAGATTGACAATCAGAGGACACCTCTAGATTCCTAGCGTTGAGTAGATCAAGAGTGTTCGATCACATTCTTAAACAGAGTTAGGTTGTCGTGATTTTAGATTTTTTGAAGTTCTTTGAGTATCTCTACTCTATAGCGGTAAGGGAAGCTAGTTTGACTGTTTTTTATATATAATGTAATTATTTATTTTATTAAATATGAATTGAATGAATTTGAATTAAATGGAATGAATGTTTATGTATGGTATGATGTAGTATCAATGTTTGTGAATGATGTGGTGTGTGATCAAGACATAGTATCTTTAGGAAAGGAGATACCCGTGTTGAGATTATTAGGACGTGCATTG
>Ga0099824_1006887_pt1 | contig 15392 bp, 6 predicted proteins | sample SiratrowhiteBW_FD_76837 | JGI IMG/M metagenome (GOLD analysis project Ga0099824, IMG submission 76837) | Root nodule microbial communities of legume samples collected from California, USA - Siratro white BW | ecosystem: Host-associated > Plants > Roots > Nodule | place: USA: California...
ATATATATATATATAACTAAAACAGTTGCTAAATGGAGATAAAGATTTATAAATAATGTCAGTACTCAACACTCCACCAAAATTTAGATAATAATGATTAAATAGTAAATAAAAATTAAAATAAGAATTAAATAACAATAATGAGTAATTTGTGATGTAACTATGAAAACAAGTTATTAAATAATAATAATAGTTAATATAGAATAAAATATAACATATAAAATGCACATAAAAAACAAAGTATATATATATATATATATATATAATATAGTAAATAACTTTTTTATAATTGTTACAGAATTCAGACTTCACGTTAATAAAACTATATATTAATTTAAAAAAAATTGTCTTTTGTATGTGTATGTTTCTACAATTTTATACTAAAGAATATCTTGCAATTAAACTAACACATCCTCAACTATAAACAAAATATATGTTTTTACAATTTTATCAAAAAGAATCTCTTGCAATTAAACTAACACATCCTCAATTATAAACAAAATATATTAATATTTAAGAATTAACTCATATTTACAGTAATTATGTTTACATAATAAGCTATATTTAAAAATAATAATAAATTAAATGTGTGATGAGATGTTAACATTTCTTTATATCACTTGGTTATTTTAATTAATATTCATGTTATGTTTGAATTTAGATTATTTCTTGGAGTTTAGTGATGGTATAATATAAAAAAATACATTTTTAGTCAATTATAACTTCTATTAATTTTTTATCAAAGAAATACTAATATAAATTCATTTAGAAGAGAACAAAGAAGAAGTAGATTAGAAGTACATAACATAAAGAACATGATTTTCTAGAAAGTGATCATGATTTCTTTTCTTAGCTTCATATGAATTATATTTTGAGTTATTATTTTCTATAATCAATTTTATGTCTATTTTTATTGTTATATATGATTACCTAATTAGTAAAATCCTGATTTTTCCTTTTCTTAAAAAGAAAATTAAGGTATTTGTGAAAAAAAAATAACTTAAAAAAGTTAGAAAAAACTTAATTGAATATATGTGCTTGTTTATTAAAGAAGATTTTTCTTAACTTAAATTTAAAAATATTTTAAATAAAAAATATTTAATATTTTTTAATACTTTATTGTTAAAATAAATATCTACACTAACAACTTTAAATAATGTAAATCCACTTTATATTATAATATTTTAACATAAATTTAAAAGAGCGAAATAATTTTTCAGTTTAATTTATTAAAATATTTCTTTAAAAATTATATTAACAAAAAAACAGATAAAAGCAGAAATAATTATATGTAATAAAAACAAAAATAGTTGTATAAATGGTTATTGTTATGATTATGTACAATGGTCTTCTTTTTATTGATAAGTAACCATTTTAGTTGAAATTTCCGTCTTTTTTTTTTAAAACTACCTTAGAATATATAAAAAAAATGTAAAATGTGAAAAGTTAAAGGTACATGTCAATTATGCTTCCTAACTTGTAATAAAATATCTTATCATTTATGAATTTATATAATAACTTATAATAAAATATTAAATTTAAAAAAATACTCAATTTATTATTTTACATGTTATATTATTTATTAAGCAATTTCTTATATTATATATTAGATGAAACACTTACATTTTATATCATTTATTATTTTCACAAAAGTTATCATCTTAGATACAAAATATAATCATACTTTACACTTTAATACTTAATGTTGGACTCCTACCTTATCAAACACAACTCAAAAAACCAGTTCCTCCTTTTATTAACGTAGCTTAGTCTACTAGATATTTTAATTTGTCTTCTACTGTATTTTGATTTGTCTTGTCTAGTGTGTCAATCTATTTCTTTTAAAATAAAAAACAAATAATTGAGTCTATCCTTGTTATATTATAATATTTTTAAATACCTTTTATGCTTAAAAATTCAAAATATATGTTTATTATAGTTAGTTTATTCTATAAAGTGAAATTTTTTACTTTTAATATAAAAATTTATATTTAATTTAAATGTAGGTAAAGTTATTGGGCAAAATGTCAATTTTCTTCCTTAAAAAAATATAAGATAAAGACAGATCTTTAAAAGAAATTTTATGACATTTAGGTTTTAATAGTTTTCTTCATTTGATGAGGTTGATTCTGAAAATTCTGTGTCAATTGCTTAGGTAAGAACAGTTCTTTTTCCAAATAGCCACACATCTGATCATGCTCAACTAAATCACACAACACAACCTTTTATATGCCCTTATTAAACATAACTACTTTAGAATGAACCAACATTTAGACTGCTTTAATCATGATTTCTGAGAAGAACAAAGACATAATTGCGTGGTTTTGGTTTTTAAGGATGTCAATGAATAGAATAAAAGGAATTTGCACTGCAATATGTAAGGCTGCCAAATGAAACATTGAACAGATTGAATTTGAAACTTCTGAACCGGACAAAGTGAGCAAATAAGAACCATCTTTTTTAAATATTAGACAAAACTGGATTTGGAAACCTATTTTGTTCATTTGACTAAGGTTTGGTGACAAGCTTAAACAGAAGAATTGATATGCTCAAAGGAAGAAAAGTAAAGGACAAAAATTCAAAGATCCATTTTACCACTAAAAAGTCAATCTAAGTCCCCAGCACAAGAATTGTTTTCATAGAAAGTGAACACTTTTGAGCATCCACATGCGACTGCCATGTGTAAAGAAGCATTTTATAATTCTTATTAGAGATAATGACAGATAAAGACTTTGACCAGAGATAAAAATGAGAACACAGCTAGCACGTGAAACAACATTTGATGACAGTACAAATTCAAAAACAAATCTCATTGTTTTGAAAAACTATTATTAAAAAGATTTGTCTGTATGTCCAGGACCCTTTCATTAGCCGACAAGAACGGCATCATATTGGTCAAAAGTGGAGTGCATCAATGTCCATTATTACGCCTGCGTTTATCCTAATGATTGTTATTATCAGAACATGGTCTTTGACCATGTTAAGATTTTACATTTTGAAACATAAATTTGGAACAACATATGATAGTTCTTTACAATTTTCATCAATTGTTGTCTGCATGATGATAATTTTCCAAAGTAAATCTTTGAACCAGGTGTCAAGTTATACATGCAAAACTATTTTTGACATAGGAAACAGTTGCATCACACACCTATAATTTCCTTTTCACAAAAAGAAAGAGAAAAACAAAATTACCAATGCTAAATTACATATAAGCAACAACCATAACACCAGAGTGAGAAAAGAATACAAAAAATAGGATTGAAAATGAATCACCGCACTTGCCACTTGCATCTAACTGTTGAAGGACAGAAAGAAAGCAGTAAATGCTCAAATAGTTTAAAAAACATGTTCTGAAAGGCCTGCTGAAGTGACTTCATTACCAGAATTCTGGCCTATGCAGCAGCCACTGAAGGTTCCTGCATAAATGAATAAAAAATATATTATCTTCTACTCATTATTCATTTTCCTTAACAAAAGAAAAATTACGGGTTTAAAATTTGACAAAGGTTTCTTCCACTTCTTTAAGTGTTTTTGATATGGTTCTCCAGTTACGAAGTTTCACCTCGATAATCTATATAAAAAATCCGAATAAATGATTAAGATAGATTATCAAGATATAACTTGAATTATGTTTGGAAAACAATATCAGAAATACTTACAGAACTATGTCCTAGTTCAGTGCTTAAATTTCTCTTATCTTTATTACTAACATAGCAAAAGCATATCAAACCTTTGATGTCAAGTTTGAAACAGCCAAATTAAACTTTTCTCTAGTTTTAGTACTTGCAACATGTCCAGCCTTTGCCACCTTGCTAAAAGCACCATTTAACCATGCTGTTCCAGCAGTCACATATCTGCATCAGATGAGGACCACCCATTAACAAGTATACCTTATTATCATCATCCAAATAACACTCAAGGAGCATCATGCATATTTCATTTCTCTCCAACCTGTAGTTAATCCATGTAGGAACTAAAGAAATTTCTAAATTTCATTATACTTTGTATTTCCTGGCTGAATCTCACCACAAACTCATCATAATTTCATGGAGAAATCCAAGAGCGGAAATGGAGATCATGCATCATATGCAACCATACCTGCTTGTTTTGACAGCCGATCCAGTGTCATTCAGCTTCCTCTCCGCTGCAAATATTGCTGCCATTGTTTTATCTGAAACATGAAGCCTCTCATCCACAGATTTGACTTTCTGATTCACTGCAGCAATGCCTACTGTCAATTTCTCAGTCAGTCCAACTCTCTTGTCAAAAGAAATGACCTTTGCAGATGCATTGGCAGTCAATTGATGTTTTTCGTCAAATGCTTTAGCTTTGTTCACGGCGTCCTGTCTTATTGCTGAACCTTTTGCCAGCATACTTGTAACTGCATCTTGTGCTCTAGTAAGGTAGATTCTTCTATTGTTGGGGCTGGCTTTCCCTTCCTGAAACCGATATTAGCAGACCGTGAACTCAATCAGATAAAAACGTTAACAGTTCTAGTAATTATTGCCGAGCTACAAGATTAACAGAATGAACCGCTGAAGATTACAAGGAAAAGATGCAAGGTTGACACATTGCAAGAAGCCTCAAAATTTAGATGCAATTGACGTAACTTGCTACAAACAAAATATCATGACAGGGACTTTCTTCTTTACTACTTTCAGAATGCAAAGTCCAGTAATCTGGTATATTCAAAACACACTCCAGTGAACTAACATAGCCCTGGGTATAATATAAATAATTTCACCGACTTTTTAGTCTACTCCAGATGCCAATGAAGCAAAACTCATGGGAAGAAAAAGATCATGCGAAATCTTAATAAGGTTTCTGGTTTTACCTCCATATCTGTAGAGACATTTTCAGAAGGAGCAACATTTATAGCATTTTCCACCAACATTACTTCCTGCATAAATTGCTTCTGATAAGCACTAAATTTTATGTCAATAAATGCATGTATGATATTATAGTTCTCAGAATTTTTACCTGCGTCTCGCGATTTGGTACATAGTTCTCAGCTGGAGTTATCCTCACAACTTGGTCTACTATTGTTGCTCCCTGAGAAAAAGACAACAAAAAGTTTACTTGCACAAGCCAAAAACTGCAAAGACACATATAAGATTTACATCTTCCCAAAACTTAATATCAAGACCAACTTCTTATGATGCAATATGAAAACAGGCCAGAGAGGGAAAGGGAAAGGAATTGACTCGACTAATACAGATATTCAAATAGACATTGCGAAGGAAATACAGACCTTTATAATGTGAAAATGGTTAGGCTCTCTCATTCGTAATTTTAATGTTCAACATATGTGTTTTCAAATTAAAATGCTATGATGCTAACAGCTACTGAAAGTTTAAAAATACAACACAACAACTTCCATATGCTTGCAATCTTCTTTAACATAAGCTGTATAATGGCATGTTGATTCTAAAGGATTTCACTTTAAGATTTCCTTCTAGAGTCACTCTCCTTCCATTTCTTAAGTGAGCTGCATTAAGTGAAAGCGGACCCTTTCAACAATCAGTTAGCAAACACTTCCAGTACACAATACCTAGCATCTACCATTATTACAAATCCAACTCGATAATCTACCACAGCTCCAACAAAATCATAAAAGGAAAAGTGGCATTACCGATAACAATAATGCAATTTCAAGTGCCTTGGGATCTTTAAATGTCACATATGCAGTCTTTGATTTCCCATCTTCACTGCAACAAAACACACAACACAATAAGCAATCATAATACAGCTTTGACTTCCTTCAGCTGGCTTGGAAAAGTAAAAAAAAAAAAAGTCGTAGCTTCAATAACTGAATTCAAGGCAGGGATTGTTTGAACTTTAAATAAACAAGAAGAGTTCATATCCTAAAGTAGAAGACTTTGAGTTTATCTTCCATTACGTTGCTTAGATTAAGATAAGGTAAAAATAACAGAAGATTAATGCACTGTGACAGCGCAGTTTACCGCACCAGCTTAACTTATTAAAAAGTTATACCCTTAGCTCTCCTTCTTTGTTTCATTTTCCTTTAATTAATACAACTTGTTTTCATTAAAACCAAAACTAAGAGCACCCCATGATTTCTTCTCTGAATTTTCCAACCCCTTCGCCCCTTTTTTTCCCTTTCTGAGCACCCTTCAATCACAGCTGGGAGGATTAGAATTTAGAACTAGCAGAAACCCAATTCAAGTAGCAAAAAAAAAAGGCAAACAAATATTGGACCAAAAACCACCCACCTCAGGATCTCAACATGCTCAATTTCGCCAGAAAAGGAGAAGAACTCGTGAATCTCTCTCTCACCAGCTAGATCTGAAAGCTGCTTAACTTGAACAGTCCTGGTCTGCAATAATCAACACCCACAAACAGAAAATCAAATAATGCTCCAACCCCAGCAAGGAAAGGGTGAAAAGACAGGATTTTGAATTCAAAGAAGAAGAAAGAGCTTGTTACCTCAGTTGCCTGCATTGCGATTTACACAGCGGAAGCTGTTTCTGTTGAGAGAGCAGAGTTGTGGAAGAGAGAGAGAAAAGGGTGGAGAGTGTTAAGTTCTTGGGAGTGGTTTTGTGCCACCGAATAGAGTTTGTATTGAAGAAGAACAGAGAGAAAAAGAGAGAAATAACAGAGAATGTGTGATGTTTAGAATGTAATCATGTTCCAGCTACCTCGTAAAGACCAGAAAGAACAATGCAGTGATTCTCACGTAAATTCCACAATTGTCCCTTTAAAGTTTTGGCCATTAACTTTTTTTTATTATTCAAACAAAAGTTAATTTCTATGTAAGAAACAACAATGCATTATTTTAAAATAACTGTTACTATACAGAAACATAAATTTACAATGCATAATAATTTATAATTAAATGAGGAAAAAATTATATTATAACTGCATAAACTATTTATTCTTAAACTTTGGAATAAAATCATGTGAAGATTCTTCTAATAAAAAAGTATGGGTTGGCTTATATGTTAACCTTTACTTGGTAATACGGGTCCACGATTTTCAATGTTAAGAAGGCAATAAGCCATTCAAATTGGGTAAAATTTTAAGTAATTTGTAAAGGCTTTATTAGGTTTAAGTTATTTTGTGGTTAATAGACTAAAAAATCCCTAGATAATTTTTCTCAATTTCTTAAAAGAAAAAGTAAATATTATTAAATGTGATGGGCTTTTGAAATAATTATATTCATGAAATTTAAATTTAAAATATTAATATATTCCTTATATGATATAATTCTAATTTACATTTTAACTAAATTAATGAGATTATATTAATATCATTTCTAATTCATTTCATATGTTATATAGAAAACTATAAATTTAAGACATAAGTCTTATTTATTATAATGTCTTAAGATAATATAAAAATTTGAAATTTACAACCTTAAATCTTAAAGAAAAATTTAGCTTTTTTAAATAAACTCTAAATTATAAGAAATAAAAAGATTTTCTTAAAAAAATATCTTTTTTCAAATAATTTATAAAAAAAGTTATTAGAATATAATTTATAAGACTTTAATATTGTAAAATAAATGTACATGAATTTAATGATGTAGTAAAGTGAGATTTAAAAATAAATAAATTAAAACTTTTTGTCTCATAATCTCTAATGAGAGTCTAACAGATTAATAAATTAATTTTGGTAGGAAAAAGTATGGGTGTTATATTTTAAAAAATATAGCAAGTGTGATTGAATTTATTATGAAGATAGAATTTTCAACAAACAATAAATAGGAGAAGGAATCTAGTTCACCAAGTGGCTGCTTATACACCAAATAACCAACACCATTAAATCATTGGTATCTTAAGATAGAATGACACCATCAATGTCCTTATCTAGAGTCGTGTGAGTTGGGACTACTCATACATAGTGATGTTAATACACATAAAAATCATGTTTAATAAAAACACCATTTTAATATTTGTTTAGTGAAATTTTACAATAATCATGTTAGTAAGTAATGAGTGATACGATATAACTTAAGTGGTATAGGTATTAAGTATTCAGAAATAGTTCATATAGAAGGAAATTTGTATTTAACATTAATTTCTAGTTTAATAAGTTTGGAAAATGTTGGGGAGAGAGAAAGAATTCTATAAGATTGTATTTGGTAAAACAATTGTAGAAATATAAATAGACTTAAATATAGTTTTAGTTTATTAAAATTAACAAGTTTTAATTTTAGTTTCTATGAAGAGAGTCGTTTTTCCTTCCATAAAATTTGAAATATCTATCTTTAATCTTTGTAAAGTATCTAAATTTTAGTTTTTGTTCATATAAAAAAAATATTTTCATCTCTTAAAATTTTCAAAATCACTATTTTTTTTAATCTCTAATATTCATTTTAAAAAAAATGCATAGCATTTATTTTATAAATTTTAAGAATAGTTTTAAGATGTTAAATATTGGCATTCTATCACAACATTAACACTAATATGTGTCATTTAGAATACTTTTGTTCATATATTAACTGATATATATTATTAACAACCAAAAAAATAATTTTTTAACTTTACAAGGACTAAAAATAAAGAAAAAAATTATGGATCACAATCAAAACTCATTAATTTTAATTTATTAAATATACGTATATTTATATTGTTAACCGTTCATTTTATTTTCTCTTCTTAAAAAACGAAGATACAAGCATTTCTCTGGGTACAGAGCCTTCGGGAATTCTTAAGTTCTAAATTTCGAAGAAACTCCTTATGCAAATACGAATAATACAAGCGCATTTTTCTTGGGTCACTTATCTCCGACTAATCATTTGTTACACTTTTAAAAAAATCAATTATAGAATAAAAATTCTTTTATAGGAAATTATCTTTTTTAAGATATTCATTTTTTCGTATTTAAAATGAGTACATTTTTTTCCTTTGAAATTGAAAGATGAAGGTACTAACTTAGAGTTCATTGTAATATAAATAATTTTTTATAATCTATTACTTATATGAAATAATAGATTAGTTCTAAAAATAAGAATTTAAATAAGTTTGAAGAGGTTTTTAAGGATAATTAAGGAAATAATTAAAATAATATGTTGTTTGGTTTTTTTCACTTAAGTTATTTTCTTATGATGTCAATAATATCTCACATTTCGTTTTAATAATGTCTAACATTTCTATTATAAAATTATATTGAGAAATTATAAAAATTTCATCAAGATGAGATTATATTTTGGTCATACAATCATATTAAGTCTATTAGTTTTCAATCTCAAATCAATTACACCACAGGTTTTCTATAATAAATGTCGCCTTATTATGATATCTAAGATATAAATACTTTCATTTAAACTTTTTGAAAATGATAATTAACAACCCCAAACATCTATAACACTTTCAGTAAAATGAAGTTTGTTCTCAGTTATTTTTTAGAAAACAGGATTAGATATTGAATATCTTTTCAGAACTAACTCTTGATACCAATTGTTAGTAAAAGAAAATAAGTTCAAGAAGAAGTGAATTGACTATACTAATTTTAGAAAACCTTTAGAATGAATCTTTAAAGAATTAATCAATTTCAGAATTTGATTATCTCTACTTAAACTTTTCAAAAATCATGAGAACTAAGAATAAGATAAAAAACGCTTGCAAAAGTAGTATAAGGAAAGAGAAAGAAAAAAATATATACACTAGTTCACTATTTTCCAAGAGTTATATCTAGTTGCTCAATTACACCAACCAAACTCACGCTATGAAAATGTTATTACAAAACACTTCCAATACAAGCAACATAAGAACTCAACTCTTAAACCTTACAAGAGTCAATCTCAACACCAATCATCCTATTACTGAATCGTGACTGAAAATCTTATCTAGAAACAACAAAACCACACAAAGAATTGAAAGATACAATGAAACGAATCACCTAAATCACAATAAACAAAGTAGTATCAGATTTTCAGGTGAAAGGCAAAGTGTCTCTTTCACTCAAAAATGATCTACAAAACACTCAAAGAAAAGTTCTAAGAAATGTTTTCTAGCTCAGTAAGACTCTCTCTCAGTTTAGAAAATAATTATAAAACTCAAGTTTCAAATTTAGTGTCAAATGAAATCAAAAGGAGAAACTTACATAGATTTTAGCCTGTCAATTTTAATGGGTTAAAATTATGTTTTAATATGTTAATTTTACTAACTTGTGAAAAGAATGGATTAAATTGATATTTTAATTTGTTAATTTGTTAAAATAGAATGTTAAAATCATTATGAAAACACACAAAATTTTAATATGTTAAAAACTCATTTAACATATTAAAGTTGTGTTAGGTATTCAAGTGTGAGTCTAAGTGTCACAGTAGGAATGAGAAAGTTGAGCAACATATAAGAAATAAGAAAGAAAACCCACAAACCTAATACCTTAAGGTTTTAGGTTGAAGGTGGTGTTATTCCCTTGTATGTGTCTGGCTTAGTTCTCATTCTTATTTGTCTCCTCAATATTTCTCCCCTCATATTTTCCTAAACAAAAGCAAAATTCCTTCTAAATAATTAAAAATATCTTCTCATTAAGATAATTTCAAAAGCATTTTAAATAACTTTCTTATAAGCAATTAAAGATCAAAGAAAATTATATACACACTAAAACAAATACACACATTAATAATATCTAAACTTCAATTTAAGTTTTCAAGCTTCTAGGTGAGATTTGATTCATTAAATATATCTGAGCACACCAACAACTTCATCCCGTGTCTTGTAGAGATTATTTAACATACATATAATTAATTAGATAGTCTTCTAAATAATATGATGTCTTAAACTTTAGAAGATTGTATTTTTTCATGCTCGTACACTAGATGAAAAGGTTAGTCTATCCAAATATAATATTATTTATTATCATACAAGAATTGACAGATCTTACTAATATTAAACTAGATTATTAAAATTAGACTATTAAAATTGAACTATTAAGAGTAGTCCATGTCCAAATATAACAACCTCTCCTTTTTTAATAATAATAAATAATATTAACTTTGTTATAAAAACACATGTTATCATCAAACCATTCAACACTCTCATTTTAACTTTTCAAAAATAATATTTGTAACATCTATTTATGATTTTTAGTAAAGAACTAAAGTAACAAAACTTGAACATTTAGGACAAAACTTTTTATATTAGAGTTCAAACATATTTTATTTTTTTTTAACTCAAGTTTTCCAAAGAAAGTATTACCACAAAAAGGCATAGAATTAGATAATAAATAATCTTTTAACTATTTTAGAGCGAAAAAGTTATTAAAACATTATTAGAGCTTAAAAGATAAAATTAAAGCATATTGAATATAGGAATAGGATTTAAATAAATAAATATTTTATCCGAACTTACACAACCAGTATCATATCACAAAGATATTAGAACATAAATATATCAAAACTACACATACATATACATACATAGAGAGAAAGTCAATATTATTTGAAAGAAGTATTAGAAAAAATATACACGTGAATGGACAAGATGCTTATAAAAAAACGGAATAAATATTATAACAATTCTATTGAATCTTATGCATAACAAGTAAAGAATAGGTCTAAGTAAATAAAATAAAAACCATTTTTGACATTTCTTCCTTTTTTGTCACTGCAAAAGGTGGTGTGACAAGACCAACCATGGCACAGGTGCGACATTTGGTCGATAAGTTGATCAGATAAAGATTGTTAATAAGTATTTGTAGGTTTTCTATGTGGTTAAGGTGTTGTGAAGAATTTGACAATGGTTCATCTTAAGGTTTAAGTTGAGGTTGAGATTGTTGTGTGAGGCAGAGTTCAAGTGGAGAAACAAGAATAATTATTTGGGAAGTTTAACAATATCATAAATTGATAGATTGGTTGTGATTTGTTTTAGTAAGTCTTATTGGTTTTAATAGTTAATTCTAGTGAATTATTAGTATTTTTGTTAGTGAATAAATGAGTTAGGTTTATTATTATTATTAAGCCCACTAATTAAGTCTTATTAATATTTTTTTAGACTACAATGTGACACACCAGCTTCCATCTCTTCATATTTTTGGGCCGGTTTTCATATTCTGAGTAAAATTCTCAATTTCCTTGATTTTCTTATTTTTGCCTCTTTCATTTTTTTTTTCTCTCTATAAAATTTATTACCGTAACATACTATTGAAGATGCATGGACCAAATTAGTATCACCAAATCAATTAGAGATTTCAAAAGTTAAAATAAATTTTGAATTTCTAGTTTTTATTTTATTTTATGAATTCTTCATCTATTTTTCATTTATTTTTTGGACTTGATTTCCTTTTCTACATAATTATGAGGTGTATTTATTTGAATCTAAAATCTGAAACATATTTTGAATCTAGATTTATATCCCAATCTTTTCTATTCAAAATAACTTATTGTTAATCCTTTTGAATTTCATAGAAATTATAAATTACGATTGTGTTTCTGAAAAAACAAATCAATAGATTTATATTTAGGTCTATAATTAATCACGTTTATGTTAATTTGATAATGATTGAATTTAATTTTCTTTTAAGTGTGAAAATTTTATCGTGCATTGAATTTTATATCTATATCTTCTGAATTAATTTTTTATTTTGAATTTAATTTTACAATTTAATTAAATTTATTTCAATTTATTTTTTAATTTAATTATAAAATTTTATTAATTCCATTTAAATTTAATTTTGAATTTAATTCTGCTATTTTAGTTAAATATGTTTCAATTTTATTTTGAATTTAATTCTACGTATCGTACTTACTATGCATAATAAGAGAAGTGAAGACCGAAGGACAGGAGGACAGATACGAGGGCTACTTGATGCGGAATATGAGGGAAATAATTAAACCAATTTAAATTTTATTTTTATTTTAATTAATTGATTCTGCTTCAATTTTAATTTTGAATTTAATTATGTAACTTTAATTCAATATGTTTCAATCCTTTTTTAATTTAATTATATAATTTTAATTGAATTTATTTCAAAATTACTTTCAATTAACAACTTCTGAGATAGGAGGTGGAAGAGGAGCAAGTTATTCGTCTTGCTTTATGTTATTTGTTTTCTAGAGATTACTTGAAGTAAATATAATTAATTAGAGGATCTTTTAGATAATATGAGGACTTAAATATTGATATATTGTTTTTGTTTTCCTCATCATATCATATAATAAATGAAAAGGTTAGTTATATCAAAACTTAATATTATTCGTTACTATTAAAACATTTAGAATGAATAAGACTTATTAATATTGGACTAAAAACTTAAGAATAGACTATTGAAAGTAAACCATCCAAATTAAATATTCTCTCATAATAATATTTTTTAATTAACAACTTTTGAACGTATAAAGTCAACTTTTATAATATTAAAATATAAAGTAAAAATGCACTCTTGTATATATCACCGTTTTACGTAAGTTATCTTTTATTTTTTATATTACTTATAAGCCAATATGTATTGCACTAACGTTGAATGTCAATTTTTTTTTGGTTGCAATTATAACTTAGTCAGAAAGTCAAACTATTTAAGAGAATTATTTTCTTCTTTCCTTCTTATAAACGAAACAAATTCAAATTAAAAATTTCAAAATCTTATCCCACTAGATAAATATCAACATATGTTAAATAAAAAAATACTAAAAAATATGTTTAAGTAACAATAAAAATATGTATGCAAAAGTATTAATATATGAAGAGTAATTTCAATGAAATTGACTTCTCAATTTATACCTATCATTTTGTAACGCAACTAAAAACGCATTAAGAAAAAAGAAAAACAACCTTAATATTAGTTTTCAAATTTTTTCTTGTAGAATAACATTTTAATTTTATTAGCCCAACACATTTATAATTTACTAGTACATGTTAAATTAAATTTATATCTAATCCTCCTACTAATTTCATTTCCAATCTTATAACCTAGTTCAAAATTATTGTTAACTTCTCTTACATAAAACATCTTGCTCTTAAAGGAATCTACTCCTAAAAAAGAGAAAGAGCTGAAGATGTCAAAAATCCTCTAAATTACTCTTAAGAAGTTGAACCCGACATATGAACAAATATTATATATATAAAACCATTCAAGGAATACATGCAAACAAAAAAGAAGATATGAGAATTTAAAATTCTAAAAAAGCAAAAAAAATCTGAAATAGACCTACTCTCAAATATCTCCTAGTTTTTAGTAGAAAAAAAATAAAAAAGAACGTGAGGAAAATCTAAAATTAAAACAAGTTAGAGATAAAAGTAATTTTTTTTTTAGATTTTACCAAAAGACAGTATTTTTTAAGAAAATAAAGAATAAAATTATTTAGTTTTAATTTTATAATTTTCTGAAGATATTTTTATTATACAGTTACTATTTTTCATCAGTTTTAAGCTCTCTCCTTTAATACTTATAAAGATTGTTGTTACAATCTAGCTATTTTGTTGAATTAGGGTCGCATTTGGATAGAAAATTCGTTTTATAATGGGAATTGGAAGTGTAGAAGTGACAGAACACCTAAAGTTCCTGTTTTACATAGCTATTAGGATATTATTCATTAATGTAACTATTTTTTATTTTCTTTTGCAAAATTAACTTAAAGAATTTTGCTAGTAAATTGTCCTCAGTAAGACAATCTCCTATGGAGAATATATACTGTTTTGTATCTAATAAAATATACTTGAAGCTAAAAAAAAATGTACTTGTCTGATAAATTACATGAATAAAAATTATACAAAATATACTATCTATTATTTGTCATCTCTATTAATCAGAATTCATTAAATATCACAAGATTTTGTAACTTTCGCTTTTTATTTAATGAATTTCGTTCATGGAGAGAGAAACTAGAAATTAGAGATGAGAATAAATAGTACTGCAAGGATCTCAGATATAAATATGTTAGAAGTGTTACTCTATTTAGATATAAAAATTTCAGATGTATTACTTTTTGGGAATTAAGATTTGACGTGTCGATCCAAATTGTTTTGACCATAAAAAAGTTATAAAATGTTACTTCTATTTATATCTTTTTAATTTTAATCTTTTTGGGTTGTTTTTTGAGACTAGAAAAAGTTAAATACAGGATATAAATCACTAAAAAATTCATTTTTTTTACCTTTTATTATGTAGACTTAAATTAGGTGATATATTCTAAATGTGATTAATATAAAACTCCTTCCGTTATATGTTACGTGCTAATCCAAATTAAATCTACTAAATTGGCATATTTTATTTCGTCTCACTTTTTGTTTTGAAAACTATTTTCTCAAACAACTTCTCACTACTAAGCAATTAATTCTTCAATCAACATCTAAACAATTCTAAAAGTTATCTTTAAATACCTGTTTTTTTTTTTTTTAAAAAAAAAAAAAAAAAAAAAAAAAAAAAAAAAAAAAAAAAAAAAAAAAAAAAAAAAAAAAAAAAAAAAAAAAAATATAAAAAAA
>Ga0099824_1006889_pt1 | contig 15389 bp, 6 predicted proteins | sample SiratrowhiteBW_FD_76837 | JGI IMG/M metagenome (GOLD analysis project Ga0099824, IMG submission 76837) | Root nodule microbial communities of legume samples collected from California, USA - Siratro white BW | ecosystem: Host-associated > Plants > Roots > Nodule | place: USA: California...
GTGCTGAAGCTGAATATAGAGCCATGGCCTTAGCTGCCTGTGAACTTATTTGGCTCAAACAGTTACTAAAAGAATTGCAATTTGGAGAGGTCACTCAAATGACACTCATATGTGATAATCAGGATGCTCTTCATATTAGCTCAAATCCCGTCTTTCACGAGAGGACTAAACATATTGAAGTTGATTGTCATTTTGTTCGAGAAAAAATTACATCTGGAGACATCAAGACCAAGTTTGTTAATTCGAATGATCAATTGGCACACATTTTCACCAAATCTTTAAGGGGTCCCAGGATTGATTATATTTGTAACAAGCTTGGTACATATATATGCACCAGCTTGAGGGGGAGTGTTGAATATAACAGACTTAGCCCATGTTCTCTGTTATTTTGTTACTATTTCTGTTATTTTTATCATCTATAAATAAACATTCCTTTATGTGTATTTACATACAAGGAAATTAATCCTATACCTATTTCTCTATTTTAATAATATCTAATACCAGAACATTTGTTGAAATAACAATTGATTAAAACTCAGTTCTGGAATACAAATAATGGAAGAATATAAATAAGAAAATCCTCAAAGAATAGAGATAACTGATATTTGAACTAGGTAAAAGTGACGGAAAAAACATCATCAACTAGAATAATAGTATTATGACTTAACGAGTTTTTAACGCTTAATATAAGATTTTTTTTTTGCTCTACATAAATTGTAGTGTGAGTACAAAATATGTTGTAAGGTAGGTTTAAAAAGCAAAGGAAAAGGAAAAAGAACACTATAATTGGCAATTTTATGCGCAGAGTGTCATGTTACTTGGTGCCACATGGTCTTAGGAATTTATACACAAGGTGCTACCAACTAGACCATAATTATTATTTTATATTTTCGAACAAAATTTTAACTAATAATCTTTGTTGTCTCGATTTATGTTATATATTATCTACGACTATTTGATTATCATATTTTTTGGTTTTGTGAGAAAAATAAGTTGAAAAAATTATTGTGTTGAAGCTATTAATTTTTACCTTTTCCTTTTCAAAACCATGACTCATTTTATTGTTTCCATACATTTTAATATGACTGTATTACTTTAAAATTAAGATTAATAATAATTTATAAACATTTAATGAAACTCCTTTTAAAAGACAAGGTCACAGAATTCATGTTAAACCAAAAACTACTTAAAATAAGCCCTTTAGTTCCTTAATTTCATAAAAGACTATAAATAGGGTACAACAAAATAGAATGCACCGAGTCTAATCTAAAACTCTCATCCTTCACTCCCTTTTTATTGATGCATGGAACAAAGTGACTATTTTCTTGTTATTTTTCTTTTATAAATATAAATAAATACACAATGTATGATCAATTAAGACGCATCTCTTTTTTAACCATGGTTTCTCTCCTTGGTTTATGTCCTTTACTTTTACCTGTATAATTTCTTAAAACTTGCTTTCCATCAAAATGCAACAGAATCAAGAGCATCAAATTCAGTTATTGTTAATGAACAATACGATCCAGGAATCTAAGACATTTTATTTGGCCATATCCAATCGTTCTGACAATGACTCAATTACTAACTCGGGGTAATTTTCATACTGTCTCTAAAACTAATAATATATTGCTAATATATATGAACTGTGATACAACAAATCAGGAGAGAAGAATCCCACCAGAGCAGAGTTTTTAAATGAAAACCACAATAAAATTATTTCCAAAGCCCAAGGAGATTAGATGCATTTCTTACAATTGATATCTCACTATGAGAGACAACAATAGATCTAACAACATTTTGCATCAAAGGACTAAGCTGCTAATAGAGAGTGCTAACCAACCATCATCCCCTGTGACCTCTTCCTTTTCAATGGAAAACCAACCACACTATTGATCTGTCATTCCCAATAAATCTCCCCCAAATTATGTTACTTTCTCAAAACCACCACCTATCTGCATATGCAGCCATCCAGCTTGTGATCCTTGAGCATATCCCCTGGCCGGTTGTGATCCAAATATTATTCCTGAAAGGTCAAATGGCTGAGTGGCAACCTGTACACCATAATAGCTGATCAAAATCACAGTAAAGAATAAGCAGTCCTTAAAAAACAATGATGTGTTAAATACATGTTATAGGTCTAGGTAATAATACTTGGACTGAAGAACATATTGTCCCAATAAAATCACACTCTGCCATTCGTTGAAATCCATGCGGTCTTAGCCCTCATTTAGTTCATCCTATCATGGATTTGACAAATGATACAGAATGTGTTCAAAAGAGTGAGTCTGGGTGTGTAAGTAGCACTCTTCTTGTTCTAGTGGAGACTGTTGCTTTGATTAAACACTCCAAATCTTTTAAAACGGTAGGAGGATCATTAACAGTGTTTAGAGTTGACTTGATAAAATACTTTGTATGACTCAACCATTCTATGACTCCAATAGCTCATTTTGCATTTGGGCAAAGAGCTATGGATGCACAAACAGAAAACAAAAATTTCCATCGTAGAATTAATTTGATGCCAAAAGTAGTAAATTCATTATTGAGCACATTACTTGCATAGAAAAGTTAATTTTTATGTGACTTGGAAAAGCTCATTAGGCATCACCACCAGTTGACTTTTTTTGGCACAGTTCATTTTGTAGTTTTTTTACAGCAATTCATTTTCATTTTGTAGTTAATACAATAGAAAAAAAAAAAACTAATTTTACTTTTCTTTTAAGCTTTCGAGTAACACATGTCAAAAGACCAAGATAAGTAACCGTGTACAAACATGTCTAAATTCTTTTGGGTGAGAAAAGCGATATTAATAATGAGAAGAGAAAATCTCAAATGTTGCAGAAAATTATGCAGTAAGCATACAATAAAAAGGACAGTTGTACCAAAATGAAGGACAGTAGAACGCCTGAGATATAACTCAGGAGAAGCAGCACCAGATACAGACGAATCCCAACGAAGTTAGCAATCAGTCGAAAAATATTTAGATCTGGAGTGAAAGATTGTGAAAGCTTACAGAACTTTCCCTAGAATCAGGTAAATATACTTATATACTTGACAACAGGATTCACTTGAGCTGAGGATTCATGCATCACTGTACAATGATACATGTAGATTAGTGTACACCGATCTGGATGGCAATCCACCAGGTAAAAGGATTATGCGTTCACAGAATTCACAAAATGATTCAACTAATTTTCTTAAGCCTATGCTACTTTGGTGTTTAGACGCCAAAAAGGTTTGCAATGTCTCAATTCAAAATCACAATTTCAACTTGATCGGCGCCGTTGGAAAATTATACCGTATCATTTAAAATTTTTTATCAATCTTAAAGTGAATATATATCAATTATTTTCCATTTTTCCACTACCATTCTTCTCTCCTTATCCACGCACCAAACTTCCAGAATATTAGCCTGCGTCCATGTACACCAAACTATTTATAAAAGCCTCCTTCACAACGCCAAATAACATACCAACACGTAACATTTTGCCAAACACTTTCTAAATGGAATCAATGGCTTTCGCGTTAGATTGACATATTAAGTGGATAAACTTACTTCTTTTGAAGGAAAACATTCAATAGAAGGGCTCATACTCAATCTCGAATTAACCGCCTCAAGCTTCATCGAAAGAAACTGCAAAGTCATTTTGCATAGAATTAATAATAAATCAAATCATACAAAATCACGTAAACATATTAAATAATACATAAATGTGTTAAATCTCGCATTCAAAAATCCATTTTGAGTTAAAACTATTTTAAGGAGCTTTTCCATTGGACTCAAAATTTCAGCAACGCTAATAATAGTGTGAAAATCATTGCACGAATATCATACAAAAACAAATATGAAAACGTCAACCATTAAACTTAAATTAAAACTTTATAAACAAAATCTTTGACAGAAAAAAAAAAGGCAGTAGGAATTATAGAATATAAACATTTTCCTAATATTTAATATTGAGTTCTGTTATTTAGTTTTAAAATAAAAACATATAGAAGGGATGAAGATAATAATCTTCACCTCAACCTGACGCTGCAGTGACTGGATGTAATTAATAATCTCATCCAGGACAAGCGCTTTGCCAATTACCTGAACCCAAAATAATTATACCATAACATAAATAAATTTTTAAAAAAATGAAAAAAAAAATAATAATTATGAGTTAGTTACCTTGCTACAGCCGGGGACTAAATCTTGAAGAATTTTCATCCTCTCACTGATCTTTTCCCTTCTAGCCTGTTGCGAAAGGTTGTTGAAGATACGAACGACGAAATTACAAATAATAAATAAATATATAAATAAATATGAATTACTCTTTCGGCGAGGCTGTGGCTATCGGTGGCTTGGCCTCGTCTTGCTCGGACGTGTATGTAGTCCTGCTTGGGTTTGGGAGTTGGGAGGGCTGAGCTGTGAGCGGCTACGGAAGTGGCGTCGGGTTGAGGCGCCTGGAACGCAGCGTTTTGGTGCGTCTCCGAGGGTGGTGATAGCTTAACGTGTTTGTGTTTGTTATCGTTGGGAGAGTGATTGCGAAGAAGAAGAGAAGAGGGTCTCTTGTTGGAGGAGGGGGATTGCGAGGGCCAAATCTCGGACAAGGAAGGGTTGGCGGAAGAGAATGTGGCGTCGTTGATGAGGGGAGGTTCCATTCAGACTCATCCAATTCAGTTCAATTCAATTCAATTCAGTTACAATTGGTTTTCGGAGTGAGTGAGAAAGAATGGTTGAAGTTGGTGATTTTGTTTGTTTAAATAATGGTGGAATTGAAGTGTGAAAGGTTACTCTCTGATCTTTTCTGCTTCTACCTGAAGGTTACTCTCTGAGAATAAGCAGCAAGGGTGCGTACTGCGCCTACTGCGCCTCTTATACATCTCTTCTCAGTTTTATTATCTCTTCCTCTTCCTCCTCCTTTTCAGAAGGGTCATTTTACGTGTCATGTTCTACCCCTTTCTTTTTAACGCACAAATTAAATACATATAATATAAAATTAATGTTTTTTTTTTCATTCTTATTAATTACTTCTATTATTTAAATCATTATTATACTTCTATTATTTATTGTTACCTATACTTCTGAATTTTTTTATTTTATAAGAAAGTGATGTGTCTTAGTTTTAAGTAATTCATAGCCTTAGGAACGTCACTGTAAATACAAGTATGAATTTGGTGATAACTAAGGACACGGGCTCTGAGTTGTCGTCCTCTAACTAAAGAATGAGTCATAACATTTGTCTGTATTTAATAAAACTAATTGTGAAGTTTGGATTGTAGGAGAGTAAATATTTATAGGATAGGGTAAATAAAACCCTACATGTTTACCATGGGGAGATAATGACACAACATAAGAATGAAGCCCTGATTTTTCACTTTATCAACCACGTCTTTACAATCTATCTTAGCTTATAACATCGTATTCAAAAAATTTCAAAAAGGCATGTACAGAGAATTTAAATGGTGAATAAAAATGTTTTTTAAAGTATAAATAAAGTTATTATTTATTTATTATAAAATTCTATCTCTCTTCAATTATAAACTTTTTATTATTTTTGAATTCTTTTACTAATAATTTACTATTTTCACGATCAAATCATACTTCTGAAAGATGCGGTTTGAATTCAAATATGTAGATTATGAACTAGGAGACAGATTAAAATATTGATATAAATAAGCTTTTAATTTGGCAGAAATTGATTATATATATATTTTTTCCTTTGCACGTAATTTGATTCAACTTAGGAATATAAAACTTCTAGTGATATGATCAAGTTGAGGTGTGAATTTTATAAGCTGAGGTTTAAGAAATATAATTAGAAGTTTCTCAAAAAAATCTATGCATTGTAAAGGGTGAAGGTTTTGGTTCTAAAGAAATTTTAAACTACCACCACCTTTCAAGTATGAAAATTTTACTTAAAAGGATGATTTTTTTGTTCATATAGACTCAAAATCTATTAAGAATAAGAAGTTATATTGATATTTTGACAAATTTGAAATATCACAATGGTTGGTGATAATGTTAATTTTTGAGTTAATTTGAAAATTCAATAGTTATAATTGACTTTTGTAGTACATATGCAAGTTTGAGAGAAAAAGAGATTGATCATTATGTTAAAACTGATAGATTGAAATTAACTGATTTTGATATTGTGTTTAATATGTGATATTATTTTTTACTTTTGTGTATTGGATTAGTAAATCGAAAAACATTCGATGATAGTAATTATTATTAAGACAGAAAAATATTGCTAAAATGTTATTATTATCACTTAAATAATAATATCACTTAAATAATAATATCCGTTACTAAAATTATGACCTAAAGTTTAAGTACAAAAATATTAAACAATTTTCTCTCTTTTAAAATTATTGTTGTTCAAACGATAAAATTGCAAAAAATAATAAAAAATAAAAAACTTGAACTTAATTTTTCAAAATATATCACTTAAATAATGAGGCAATTTTTCAAATATATATGTTTTTTAAACGTTAGGGCAATGTTTAAGTAATATATATTATCACTTAAGACCTTGTTTGTTAATATATGTTAATGTTAAAAAATAACATTTCATTGTTGGATGTGCTTTTTTTTAATGAAATCTTGATTAGTCATTTGAAACAACCGAAATCATAATTAAAACAACTGAACATGACATTTTAGGAAAAAGTTTAGTATGTTTTTAATCATCAATATGTAGTTAATATCATTCCGTAGTTAATATCCTTCAGAAATAATTGTATTTTTTTTTTTTTGGTTTCTTTGTAATTCTCAATTATGCAAGAAAAATGTTGGGAAAATGAAAAGAAAAATAAAAATATTGTTGTTAAGAGACTACTGAAGCGTGTCAAATGGCTAAGGCAAGACACAAAAGGGGAGAACAAACATCTATAGAATAAAATATAAGCATTACTTTTCATGATTGAGAAATTAAATTTTAAAAATTATACCAACTATTTCACAATTCCCTTTTAAGGATAATATAGTTGTTATAGAAATAAATTTTTATGTTTATAAGAAAATAAAAATAAAATAGTAATTATGAGACATGTATAAAAATTTATTGATTGTTAAAATATTATATTAAAAAAAGTTGTATGCAAATGACCATGCTATCTCCTTTTCTTTTGGACTTCATTATCCTTCATTCATTTAAGTTGGAACCATACCAATTGTCAAAGGACTCAGGGGCTAGTCTAAGGTTCCAAATTGTGCTTTGCTCAATGGTAACACACAGACCTAAACTTTTCATTATATAAATCACTTACATATCAATCAATTAGATAGAAAATGAATAGACCCTTCAATTGATTCTTCTTGTTATATTCATATTCCTACTTTGTATGGTTAGCACTTAACACAGTGCTGTCTTTGCCAGGGCATGGTTGAAAAAAAGCAATAATCTACCTACAAATATGGAGTTTCATATACATGAAGAAATGAAGAAAAAAAATAGAAACTGAAAAAAAAGAGAGTTCTATTTTCTATGTCACTGTATGTTAATATTGAAAATGAATAATCTTTGTAAGTAACTTTTTTTTTTATTATATAGACGAATAGGCAAGGTTTTTTTTTTCATTTTTCTGATATCTATTTTGCCATATTTTTTATATTAATCCAGTTATTGTATACCAAAATCATACTACATTTTTCATATTTACGAAGATTAAGACCTTAAATATTTTTATTATGCATTTTATAATTTTACCATTGCAATCTAAATACTTCCTTTTCTTTTCTTTTTTTCATTTTGTTCATCCTAACAAAAATTGTAGTTATTCATGTTACAAATAAACTCTTTGAAGACTATTTTACTGTAAGAGTTATTATATGTTATTTTAATTTATTTTTTAGATTTTATTGCGTTCTGTAAGACATTCTTCTAATTTTTACTTTAATAAAAAAGTTTTATACAACCCACATTTTAATTAAAAAATGCTTACCTTTTTGTGAATTACTAAATGAAGGGTGCAACTTCCCCTTTTCACATGAGATATTACATTAAGTATTTGTGAGATCCCATGATTATCATAAAATAATAAACGTTATATATTTATGTATTATGAATATATACAAAACCTATATTACTGAGTTTATAAAATAAAATAATATATTTATAAAATTTTAAATAAGTTTAAATTGTTCAGCTACCATTTGATTGCTTCTAAACAAAGAGTATGTTAACATCACAAACAATTAAGAGTTATTAAAACACAAAAATATTCTCACAGAGTAATTCACATTATAGTATACTTTTGCCTCAACAAAAGTTATCAAAAGAATTAAATCATATCATATATTATTTTTCTTTGCCAGAACAAATATTGCTAAGACATCAACTATAATATTTGATTTTGGCTGTTAAAAAAAAAAACTATAATATTTGATATCGATCTCCCAAAAAAGTAATATTAAATAAGTTTTTAAAAACATTTATAATCTAAAAAATTATCAAAAATATTAATAATAACTTATGGGCAATGAGAGTAGTTAATTGCACCTTCTCCACCAAATTTTATGCAGAAATCTCTTTATCAATCTTTCAATATTTTATTCTACATAATTAGACTAAATATCAATTTAAACTATCATTATGTATTCCAATTCTTTTCATAATAATTTTAATATTCAATTTTACAAATGTCACATCACTTAACAATGTCAAGTTCAAGTTACTATCTACTATATCTTAAGGGATTATTAATATCATCTACTCAAACCAATTTTCATTCAATCACAATTAATATATAAATATATAAGTAACTTCATAGAAGCCAATTTAAAACTACGAACTCAAATATATATGGATCTTATATACACTATATATTTGTGTAACCTTTTTATTAACTCAAATATAAATGTGTTTCCAACCATATCAACCATTCACAACCACTATTTTATATACATCTATTCATATTACTTTTAAGTCTGATTCTAATTAATATATACTTTAATGTTTTAACTACTACACACTATGTTTCGACAATCCAATGAATCCCTTGTTCGCTGACCACTATGTTTTAATATTCTAATTATTATTTTAACCACTATGTTTCGACAATTCACATATAGTGATAGCAAGTTACATCTTCAACCAAGGATTTTTACAACCACTTATGTTTTGAGGAGTATATTTATGGACCCGCTTATAAATATTATCTCAATAATTTTTTCCAAGAAAATGCAGATTATAATAATAAATCTAATTTACTAATTACAAAACGTTCACTCAAAGGCATCATTAGATATATACTAAGCGTTCGCTCAAACATCGATCAAATAGGTTTTTACTATTCATTGAGAAACACACAATATCAATCCAAAAAATTATTAAGCGTTCAATTACTTAAATATTTATAGACTATATTGGTTATTTTTGTGCTAATAATTCTAACAAAAACCATTTTGAGGGCTAAATATGGTTTTATGTTTTATGCTTTAATAATATAAGATTATATTGTCATAACTCAATACAATTTCTATTATCCTTTTAATTTGGCACTTCCTTGTAAAGAGGGAAAATGTTAAATCATTTTAAAAATGTTTCTTATATACATTATTAGTATTTTTTTTACACTAAATTATTCTTATTAAATTGATATTATTATTATACTCAATAATTTTACATTGTTTTGGAATCAAAATTAAAAATTCTTATATCACTTTGAAGTTGAGAGGAATAATAATAATTTTCAGAAACACCTTTTACAGAGAATGCTCTAATAGAATTCCCTAAACTTTGAAACACAAATAATTCAAATGTGACGATTAATTTTAAGGACGCTATCTTCTTAAACTTGAGCTGGGAATATTATGGATAAGACAGTACTTATTTGAATCCAAAATAAATTATTAAGATGTAATAAGTTCATATCCATTAATCAAGCTCGGGGAAAATATAAGTGATTGTATGAAAGGACAAAAGATGCTGATAGTTTTATTTTATTTTTTTGTTCTAATTTTGTCCTTTCATGTATTCTGTCATATTTGTGGCTTGTTCCTTTAAGAAATGGAAAAGTGTCACTGTTTGTAGAGTTCATACAAAGCTTTTGTTGGAAATAGCAATGGTGATCTTTTTAATAATTTATCAAAGAAATTTACAAATTTACACATTTATATATGTGCTGTGTGTCAGAAATACTAATATGGTAGCCTATCATATAATTTATAACATCTGATTCAAATCCAGCAATAGGCAAAAATAGGATCAAGCAGATATTTGCAATTGTTTAATACTCCTTTTTGTTAACATTATTCATAATAAGGTATTTACATTTTAATATTAAAATTGTATTATATGTTTATATTTTTTTTTATCACTAGAAGAAATTTATCAGTTTGTTCTGTCTTAATATTTTTAAATTTATATTAAGTTGAACATGTTTTATATTATGACCAACATAAAAATGAATACCAACAAATTCTTAGTTGAAATAAATTATTTCTTAAATAAATTTTGCATTCCAATTTTAATAAGATGTTTTAGAGTACTTATATACTTTATATTGATAATATAATCATCATAAAAATAAAATAAATAAAATCTTAGGATTTATAGTATGTTTGAGTTATAAAAAAAAAAACTTCATAAACTATCTCTCACGAGTCATAACTTTTACCTAAACAATAATTTTGAGATTCTGAATATAAAATTACATTTTAGAATTTATCCATTTTGTTCATCTGATTTTAAAAAGAGTAGTGAGAGTAATAATTGTTTCCCTATACCGATAAATATAAAACTAATTTAATATGTTACGAGTAGATTTGGATCATTGACTTTGGAGCCGTTGTACTCATATGAGCACCAACTAAAATTTAACGTGTGCATCAAATCATTGTTATCCAAATTGTAATGATATATGGTCCTTTGCTTCATTGCAAGTTGAAACAGCCATAATATTCTGCTTTTAACTTTCACAATTTTTATTATTAATAGAACTTCAACACATAATTTATAACACCTATTCATCTAACTAGATTAAACTTTCACCTAACATTGGGGTCTCTTTGTTTATGCCACAAATTGTGGCCCTATCAAAACATTCAAACAATCCCTCTCTCAATCAACCAGTAACAATTTTTTTATTTTAAAAAAAACAAGAAAATATGGGATTTTTTTTCATTAATATAAATTAATTTAATGGTTTAGGAACTTCTGCAACGTAAAACTACAAGGTAAAAACTCATTGAAAAGAAATTTAAAACACCCCATAAGGCTATCTTTAGTGGTTTAATAAAGAATCTTTCAAACATATGAATAAGATAACTTAAGAGTCACCTTAGCAATAAAACAAGAGGTGATAATTCTTTTAAGAGTATGAGGTTAGGGAATTCCAAGGTAGTTCCCCAAGTTCATTATAAAATTTATCCTAGCGTGATTACTCAAATCCTAAATGCGTTAATAGTGAACATTTCTAAAGACCAATATGTGAGACTTTCCTTCGTTAAAGCATAAGAAAAAGTTCTAATAATATCCGGACTTAGGGTTAGAAAAACCTCCCTAAATACTAGTAAATCATCTATACACAATATATATGAAATTTAGACATTATTCTCGTTAAGTTGAATACGTCAATTCAAATTATCAATTTTATAGAAATCAAGTTAATATTTCTAAAATGAAATGTATTTCTTTTTCATTAATTTGAAAAGTCAAAAGTGTCATGTTGTCTAATTCACTCACTTTTCATGAGTTTAAATACCAATATATTTTATATACTTTTAAAGTTAATCAAATGTTGTTACACTCGTGTGCAAAAGATTGAGTATGGAAAAGTGGATTTCTTTTGATCTTTTTAGACAAGCTTCACTTTAAAATTTAAGCGACTTCTGCGCTATAAAGGAATTTTAAATTTATTTTTCTAAGTTTTATTTTTTTTATTCCTATATTTTTTTATCTATATTTTGTTATGTGGTTGTTGGGTTATCGTCTAATACGTTGTTTTTTTTTATAAACTTTCTACCATGTTTGCGTTGTATGCAAATGACTGTTGTGACTTATTCAAATATTATCTTTTGTGTTGCATTATATTACTACAAAAGTGTATGTTGATCATGTCTTTTAAATAGGCATGTCCTATTTCCTTCAAAACACATCTTCTGACTTCTCTTTTTCTACTAATTCTAAGTTTTCTTTGTTGTTCTTGCTACATTAGTAATCATATTGAAGTTTGTGTTGTGTAGAGAACTTGTGTGACATTATATATATATTCAGTAGATAAAGATTACTTTTTTAAAATTATAATTAAATATCATAATGTGTTAAAAAATATTACATAACTGAGTAGTGTTTTTTAATTTTATTGAAGATAATTACTCAAATGTTGAAGAAAATATGGTGTATTGTGTTTCTAGGAGTTATTAAATTATATAAAAGAGTGATTTCACTAAAATATTATTTTGCACTGTATAAGAAGAAGGATAATCACTTAAGGGATGAGGGCAGGGATTTTGAGCTTTATGTGATTGTTATTAAAATTGTATTATTAGTGTATGTGAATTTAATTTGAAAGTTATGATTATATACAATTGAGTATGTGTATTGTGTTATTGAATAAAGATATATTTTGTGTTGTATTCATTAAGATAAGGGTAAAATTTGGTTTTTTTTAGAAAAGATTTGGTTAAAAGTATCATGTACTAAAATGTAAGATGGTTGAAACACTTTAAAGTGATTCCATTTTTAATATTTTTTATCGCTTGATAAACTTAAGCAATGAGAGGATCATTGAGTGAGATAGACCAAAATAGTTTTCTCTCTTTTAAAATTAATATTGTTTAGACAATGTATGATCACTCAAGCAAGAAAGTCTTTCTTGTTAAATATGTGTGAAAGAAAGATGGTGAGAGCAATAATAATATACATTATATCAATAATTTATGATATATATTATATTGTATATTATATATGTATATTTATGTGATATTATGCGTTGTAATTTTACATTATGAAGATATTATGATATTATAAACCTTTTAAAGTGTGTAATAAAAAATATTATATTGTGATCCTCAATTTTAGAATTTAGTCCACCAACTTTGAAAATTAATTATCTTAACTTTACTGTTAATCTTGTTAGGTATTCAAGTGTGAGTCTAAGTCCCACCACATTGAGTAGAAATGAAATTCTTGAGCAACATATAAGAAAGAAGACCCACAAACTTAATGCCTTAAAGTTTTGAGTTGAAGGTGATGTCATTCCTTTGTGTGAATTTGACTCAGTTCTCATTCTTGTGAGATCTCTCGAGTTTTGCTACCTCTTATTACCAAAAAAAATTAATGATAAATGATTTGATATATTTATCTTATGATTAATAAGAATAATCTAAATGACAGATACAATCAGAAATTTTGTAATATTAGATATAAATGGTTGAGGTATAACTTGTTTTAGTGTTCTCCAGAGGAAGAATGTGATATATAACTATATATACAAATGATTTGTACCATGATGTGCAAATAGTTTATATGATTTTCACACGACATAGCATCATAAATTATCCTGTATACTAAAAATAATTAATTTAAAAAATCATTTATGTATAATTGATTGACAGTTTTCTCTACACTCTTTAACACTGAAACTATTTATTTTAGTAACATTTTTATTAAATTTTTAGGGTAATAATTAATTGTAAAATAAAGTTACCCTGGCCAACTTACCAGTTACAAACATTTGTTCCCAGTACTGTCTCCGGTGTCAATCCTTCTTCTAGGTGTACCAGTTTAGTGCGAACACTTTTCTTGAGTTGATGTGCTAAAAATTGACATCTCTTTTCATGAACATTCCAAAGGTTGCAGTGATAATAAATGCCATAACACCCCTCAATCTCATTGTCAAATGTCAAACACTTCACACACTTGAACAGAAATTTTCAGTCTCAGTGTAGCATCATTGCCTAACTAGTCAATTATGATTTTTTTCACCTACAAAACCATCACTGTTATGGCCTAACTTGCTTAGCACAAAACTGATAACCAGCAAGGCAAAATTAAATAAATCCCATAAAGATTCTGTTTGCCATGCCCAAATAAAGTTTTCCAAGTTTCTCCATGTTCATTGGATTTTCTACATTAAATTGAATTTGGAAATTGAAACTTATAAGCTGTTTGGATTGGATGGTGAAGCTCCCCAAGTCACAAGTTGATGCTTTTCCAGCACATGCCTTAACACCAAATGTTATGCCCTACCCATGCTTACTGCACTTTCCACAGTTCCATCAAATCACACCATGTTATCACTTTAGAGCTTGTTCATACCAGCTTACAACTCTTTTTGGAGGATTTTTTTAATCATAATATAATTTGTTTAAAGTTATGTAAAATAATTAAGATTTTTGTAGGGTTTTTAAGAATTTACTTAAATCACATTTATTATCCCTAACCTCATTTATTTGGCCTAATCTCTACCTTTGGTCAGTTTGTTTCCTTTTCTTTAAAATAATACATTTACGGTCAAATCTATGAGTGTGTTTTAATTTAATAACTTTTTAAACAAGTATTCAGTTAAGTTATTTATCAAATTCAAATATTTTCGTTTTGTCCTTGAAAAAACCTAAGTACTTTTTATATAAATGAAGTAGAATACCTACACGTAGTTGTTACCTCTCGAAAATTAGGTCTTCTTATGTAAGCTAAATATGAATTTGATTCATGCAAGTTTAACAGTGTGTTTGTGAAGTCACCAAAAATCTAAATATTAAATATTAATAGTTAAGATTATACAAAACAAAATATTATCTGGTGATAATAATTTTACATGCAGAATAAAAATTAATTTATATTTTAAGCCAAATTTTAATTTTTTAAAATAGAAAAATCGTATTACACATTTTTCATGAACTGATCTTTCACCAATATTACTTTTTAATTATCTAACAATTTTTTGAAGACCGGTTAACTAATTTTCCAGTCACACTGGGTCAGTCCATTATCAGAACACATACTTTCTAAATTTAATATAACTATAAATTTTATCAGAAAATTATTCTATATTTAAAGTAATTAGTTTAGCAAGCATTGTTTTAGAAATTTAAAATAATTTAATTATTAAATTCTGAAACATCTTATCATAAAAATAGTTTTAATGATAGATAAATTATTAAATTATTTTTATTAATTGATAAATTAAGTTTGAAACTGAAGAAAGGGATGTCTTGACAAGTGTTATATTATTACCCATACTTAATGTCATTTTCCACTTAAGGTCACATCAAACCAGAGAATAATAATCTATTAAAATAAGTTTCAAAAATCTTGAAAACATATTATTTTAGTCATTTTATAGTGACTATTTTATACTGTTATAAAGTAGCTTTTTTTTTTTTTTTTTTTTTTTTTTTTATTTAATAATTTTTTGATTTTTTTTTTATTTTTTATTTATTTTTTTAAAAATATCTTAAA
>Ga0099824_1006893_pt1 | contig 15382 bp, 9 predicted proteins | sample SiratrowhiteBW_FD_76837 | JGI IMG/M metagenome (GOLD analysis project Ga0099824, IMG submission 76837) | Root nodule microbial communities of legume samples collected from California, USA - Siratro white BW | ecosystem: Host-associated > Plants > Roots > Nodule | place: USA: California...
AAAAAAAATAAAAAAATATATAAATATATATATATATATATATATATATATATATATATATATTAAAAATGTAAATGTTAAATAATTGTTTAGGAAAATATTGCTACGAAAATTTTAAATATATGAAAAAAAAAAACTTATTTAGGAATAACGTATGTCAAGTAAAACCTTAGAATAACACACTTTACTAATATATATATATTAGAAATTAAAAAAAAATTAGTAAAAACTTATTTAAGTTAGATTAAATAAAATATTAAAGTTATATTTTATTGAATATAAATTATTTTAAGTTTTAAATAGTTTTTTAATTATATTATTATTGAGCTTTGTAAATGTTTATATTCCTTTTGTGGCATTTGATATATATTGAATATATGGGGCTTAAAATTGTCCGACTTTTAGCAAATTATACTGTTAAACTTTAGATATTACATGGTCAAATTTTCATTAGATTTGTGTAATATATTACATTGCATATAAATTTTCTCTTTAACATTCAATATAAAGATTGAGTACGTGAGTATATTTTAATTATAAATTAATATGGTTTTTGATTTTTTTTTAATACATTAGAAGTAACTTTTCTTAAAAATGCTATTAATATAACATATATTTTAGATGGTTACATAATTATTTTATTATAAAATATTTAATTCTTTATTAAAAAAATTATAATTATGTTTATTAGTTTTCAACATATTAACTTAATTAAATTCCGTATACTAGTATAATAGGAAAAAAACAAACTTTTGAGTTTATTTACTGTATTATGCCTTGAACATACATAATAGTGTATCAGTATTATTAATTATGAGAATGGATGATAACACATTTCAAATATTTAAAAAATCATATTAGAGATTACATATATGTTATTATAAAAAAGCTATTATATATATATATATATTATTTTTATCGTAGCTTTTTGTCACTTACAAGTTACTAAACACAAAAATAATCGAATAAATTTGTTATATGAATAAGCGGTATATTATTTTCTTTTCGTTTTAATTAAGTTTTGAGTCCTTGAAAATTTTGGATATTTTTAAATTTATTCTATTGAATATTTAAAGTTTTTATATTTTATATATGAGTGATTGTTGTTTAATTTTTTCGTTAGATAAATGATATGATTGTTATTTTATTTTCTTATTTTTGTCTCCATGTATTAATAAATATGAAGTTTTTTTTATTAATATGAAATGATACCGTTGTTAACATAATAGGACAATTAAATTTTATTGGTTTCGTTAAAATGTGTTAAATAATAAGATTGAATTGTTTATTTATGACTTTCATGATATCACCTACAATGATCAAGCATTATTCCATACTATTAATATGAGTAATAAAGTTCCATGTTATCCAAAATATTTTTAGTAAAAGCAATAAAAATCACTTATTTTGTTTCATTAACCAAAATATCTTCTTGTATTAATAATAACATCTCTCAATTATTAATATATGAAGACAAATATGTCAGAAAATAACTACTAAATCATCAACTTAATGAAAAATATTGAATAACAGACGTTAGGTTGAAAATATAAAAATTTTAAATAGTTAATAGACAACAAATTTTAATAAAAACTCAATTGAAAATAATAAAATTTATGAGAAATTTGAAATTTAATTAAACTTATTTTTTATTATTAACATTGCGGGTAGTACTTATTTATTATGTCTTAATTACTAGTTTGTTTAGTTTTATTAATAATTATGGTGGAATTGATTTTGATTGATAAACTTTCGTATTTATTATTATGGATGAATATTTTGTTCGCAATAACGTAGGATTGCTGAAACTATTCACAATTAGAAGTTGAGAAACAGAGAAAAAATATTCACCCCTGAAGATAAACACTTGGAATCAGAGAAAAATTAACGAAATTTAAACCACAACAAACCATTGAAAGAAGAGGTGGTTTGCGCTCCAACCCAATATGAACCATAGTATGATAGAGAAGATAAACAAGAAATTTAGAAAAAAGACAAAAAATTGGAATAACAGAACTTTTGGCGCACAATTCAACTAGGACCAACTTACGTAGAACATTATGTCATCCAATGTAAAAAAACGTTTTTCTAAATCATCCACAAGTTAACTAACATAAAATATATTTCTTAACTTAGAAAATGTTATTATCTTAGACGACGATATATTTTCTTGACCTCTAGACTATTTGTATTTATTTCTTTAAACGATCCAATATATACTTAGATAGTTTGCAAAATCTGTTTTTTACATACTAAATCATCTAACGATAACTTGAGAAGACCGTATCATGGTCAAGTTAGTTTAGATTTAGGAATTTTTGTTAGTGTTTCAATTTTTTTTTCTAATTTTCTACCTTTATAATTAGCTTTTTGCTTCAATCTTTTTTAACCTTTTCTCTCTCGTGAATTTTATCGATAATAACATTTTTCAGCTTTTCTTTTTCTGTTTCCACTTTCGTTTTCTTCTTTATATTTCTTTTGTTACACCATACATTTATTACACTAAATTTTTGGACAACTAATTTAAAAACAATAATATAAATCACATTTTTCATTAGTGGTGAAAATGAACAAAGAAAAAAGTTTCGAGGGGCAACTGAAATACTAAACTTATATGGTTGTGTCAGAATCAGGTGAAGGTGGTGGTGTGTTACCTCCAAAAGATCCGCATGCAGATACTATAATGTTCTTTTAACTTTCTAGCACTCACTTTCACACACGTACCGCTAAAACACAACGGTAACGACAACATCCTCTGATTTTCGATTTACCACTCTTCTTTTTTTCACTTACTTCTCTTCTTCATTAACCCTATTTTCATCTTCTACTTCGTTTTCTCACTTTTCCTTTTCATACAGCTCTTTCAAGTTTCTGTATTATTTTATTTTTACTAATCCCTAGATAATTAACTTTTGTTACACTAAGCGCTTAAGTAAATTTGAATCTTATAAATAAAAAATAACTATATAACTATGAAGTCACGTCTCATTGATTTTTCAACAAAAATTAATCGTTAATAAAATTGGTGAACAATAACTTGATTATAAAAAGAGTAACTCTTGGCAATTTTTGATCTCTCAATTTAAAAAACCTTATCTATTAAATTTATCGTTACACGATAAAATGAAGAATCCACCACAAACATTAATTGTAGTAATGGTAGCAGAGAGGACATTATTGATCTTTGTGACCACCAAGTTGTTGGTTCAGTTTCTCTCTTCTCTCTCACGTACCTGTCCTCTTTAAGCACCTCCCATCATCACCCTCTCCATTTCTCTCTCCACGCCTTCCCTCCAACAAACAAACAAAGAAATATTCTCCCACTCGAAAACCAACCCATAATAATTACATAAATTTGCTACCACTATCATAACACTCAATTTCCCAAACTCTTCTTCCCTTTGCGGCCAACACATGGGCCTCGAAATCCTTGACGAGTTTCGCCCAATCATGCCCATACGAACCGTTCCTACGGTTAGAACCTTCAGCCACCGCGCAGAGGTAGTTGAGACATGGTCCAAGGAGGAGCAAGAGTGCCACACACCCACTTCACAACCTCCAACCTTGGTTTGTCCACCACCTCCCAAGAAACCACGACTCTCTTTGTCTGTCTCAAGAACAACATCCACTTTTCCTTCTCAAGGCTTCTTTCAAGTGCCTCACGATCTCGCTTCTGTCTTTCTGCTTCGCGCTAAACCTTCCCCTCTAACAACAACATCATCTGAGGCTAGCTAGCTACAATACCAGTTCTTCTCTTCTCTTCTCTTCACCATAGCCAATATATATCACTATATATACTTTGAATAATTAAGCACCACATCGCATATTGTTCAGTTAGTTTTGTTCGTTTTCTCTTGTTTTCTTTTTCTCGTATGATAAATGAATAACCTGGTTGGTGACCAACATTTTTATAGTTTTCATAGATGATCATGTTTTAAAGATTCCAGTTCTTGCTTTTATCGTCGTTATTGATTCTGTTGCTATTTTGAATATTTGAAGGGTAGGAATTAATTCTATGGATCGATGGTGCATGATACAATCCATTACTCTCTTGTTAAACCATAAATGCATGCATCTAACTGAAACACCCCTTTGTCTTAAGTCTCTCTCTCTCTCTCACTGTGGTGGTAGATGGATCTGGAACTTGCTAGAAGAGATATAATCATGAATACTGGAAGTTACTGTTAGTTATGATATTTGAGAACAAGTTATATATACACATATCTGTGTGTGTATACATGCATACATATATATATATATATATAAAACTTGGTTTAGATAGTTTTAAATTCTGCTATAATATGTTGGTGTTACTTGTTGGAAGATTGAAGAAACATTATTAGCTGGATTGAGAACTCTACTACTATGAAGTGAAGGTGGCCTACAATACAAAAATCACTCCAAAAGGCTGTGTTTTGGACGTTTGTTATATATTCTCTCTCTACCTCAGTTACCACCTTTACATATAACCGTTTTTGTACTGTAGCTTAACCTTCCGTTCTTCCGAAAAAATAAAAGCAATGGTATAAAAGGAAGGTAATATTCTACTTGGATTGCTCAGAAAACCAGAGGATGGAATGTGTTTTATAACATTGTCAATGTCTTGGAAATTTTTAAGGAAAGCAAAAATTCACCACACGTGTATGTATATATAGATGCATAAACTCCGGTTCCTAATCCTCGAAGATACTTCGAGTTCAAAAATTTATAATTTTTATTTTGTAGATATTTCTTCATCTAGTTCTTCTAAATTAATTTTCCTTCATTTTTTCAATACATGCCACTTTTTATTTATATATTTATTCATGGCCTCAAAATATTATCAATTTTTAATTTACTCCTTCTAAATATTAAAATTTTATATTTTTATTTTATTTTTGCTTATAAATAAGCACTTAGCAAACAAAACACACAAGAAACTTAATAGTAAATATAAAAATTACCGGGCAACAAAATGTTTTCTTTTGAAAAGCAATTCATTTTCGTATTTAAAATTTCCCAGTCAAAGAAAATTAGTAAAAATTAAAAATATAACTTACCCGGTGTAAATCTATATTCTCTAGGTATGGCAAGGGGACAATAGGCATGGCATAGATGAGAAGAAGGCAGAGAGTTACAATTGTTGTTTTATGTTTAGAGAAGGAATTCTTACGTTCAATACTTTAAATTATATAATTAAAAAGAAAAAAAAGAACTGTTTCATTATGCCAATAAATTTTCGAGAGTTACATTTAACGCAAAATTAGTAGTAAATATATTTTGAAAACTCTACCACGTTCGTAGCAACAGTGTAAAGGAGTCATTGAAAGAGAGATATTAAATAGATAAAAAATAATAATTTAGTGGCAAATTGCTCAAAGTGGTGTAATTTTTATCTGAAATTTCCAAAATAGTGTATTTTATTTATTTATTAGTACATAGGAGAAACTATATCAATATGAATAAACAGTGTCCTTATTACAATATTTTAAGTTAACATTAAATGAAATCATGAAAAGAGAACACAATTTTAAAATTGTGAGAATACTGCCCACCATTTTAGCATATGGTTAATATTCTCCACCTATTCCTTTTTTTACTGGTGTGTTGCTAATGTTCAACTAAAATAAATGAAAAGTTACAAAGTCATTTTATTTATTAATAAATATATAATGTTTGAAATTAATTCTGATTAAGTAATTGAATAATTGTGAAGTTAATTTGAATGGAATAGTGGTTACATATTGTGAAGAAAAAATACTTAGATATAATTTAAAAACTAACAATAAATTTATTTAAAAAATTATATAATATTTTGAAATTTTTCTTTCTAAATTTATTGCTAAATTTCAATTTTATTTTAAATTATTTCTATATTAGTAACTAAATTCAAATATTCAACTTATACTTAATTTTGCTAAATATATTTTATTATTAAATTTTAATTTAATTTAATTTTTCTTTTCAATATCAAACTTACTCTTAATTTAATTCAATATATAAATCTCACTGACATTATTTTTATTTCAACCATTACATATTTATCAATAAATAAAATAATTTTGTAACTTTACATTTATTTTAATTACACAGTAGTAATACAACACCAAGAATAGAATAAGAGGAATGGGTGGAGAATATTAACCACTATAAAATTGTGTCATATAATGACCATTTTAATTAACTCATTAATTCAAATCTTGACTGCACCATTTCTTCTAGTAAACTAAAATGGTGTTATCTTTTCATGATTTCATTTATTTCTTCACATTGATATCGTGTCTGCCAAACACTATTTACCTATATCCATAAATAAATAAAAAAATAAATCATTTTGAGAATTTTAGATCAAAATTACACCAGATAAATAAATTTGCCTAATTTAGGAGGTCACGTGTGTAGACTACTGTAAATATTTTAATGTTTGAGTTTGATATTTTTAATGAATAAAAAAATTGATAAAAAGAGATGAGTTCATTTTGTAAGCGAAATATCCTCCATACTTGAGTTTAAAACAAAACAAAACAAAAATCTAATTCAACTAATTAAAAAATGTTAGTTAAGTTCTTTTTTATTTTATAAAAACAAATAAATTTGAATTAATTTAATTTTGAATTATGAAAGAGTACAACATTCGGAGAAGATAATTCGTAATGATTTAACATTAATTGATTTAACATCTATTGTGTGCAAATATAAATGTAAAATAAATTCAAAATGTGGTATTTTACATAGAGGATAAGTAAGAAAAGAAAATCTATGTTACTTAATAACAAGATAATCATAACATGTTTCTTCAAAAGATATGACATAAAAGCTTACTTATAAAAATAATAGGACTTTTTTTACTTAAGTGACTAAGTCAAATTTACAATACTTATTTTGAATAGGATTTTTTTACTCAAATAGGACTTTTTTACTCAAGTGACCAAGTTAAATCTAAAATACTTATTTTGAATAAGATTCTTTTTACTCAAAAGTGACCAAGTCTTTTATCTTATAGTTTGATTAAAAGATCCTCAAATCAAGACATAAACAACTTTGTTATTGTCCAATAAATAACATTTTATTTCTTTTCTTTTACTACGAACGTTCCTTTATTATACTTCTATCTACCATCACGAAAAGAATTATGATAATCATCTTTATTAAGTACTTGTATAAAAATAAATCTTTCACTAATAATAATTAATGAATACATTAGAAGTTCTCCTTGAACCTCCAAAGAAATTAAAATGTGCTTTTTCACCAACAAGGTAGGTAACAATCCCAACCATAGTATTTAACTAGATAATAGAAATAACGAAATACCTAGAATAACTAGTATAAAATATATCCTCCGAACTAAGGTTACTATTATCTTCTTTTTCTCTCTCTTGGTGACTTGTTTTCTTTTCTCACCTGCACACAATTTTGTCTTCCTATCTCCCCATAGAAACCATGAAACAAAAGAAAACATTATTTAAGCTATATATTGGACTTCTAGCCCATAAAAGATTACTTCTAGCCCAATAAATTGGTCATCCACATGAAATTTTTGTATACAAACTCAATTCTAGTAGGCCACTACAGCATAGGCACTTTAGCAATATGGTTGAGCACCATCTGGCTGATGGCGTTGTTGTTATCCAAGGTGCCACGATGCATGAATTCATACACCAGGAACAACTCACTATCATCTCGCCGAAATCCCAACAACTTAACAATGTTGGGATGACAGAGCCTCCCTAAGAAATTCACCTCTAACTGCATAAAAAAATAATCAAACAAAAATTGTAAATCCTAATTTTAGAATGATATTAATGCTTAACTGCCATTCCTCAAATGCTTGAAAGCTTTCGGGACTGAATTTCTTGACGGCAACTTTCAATCCCTCTCCTCTAATCAAACCCTTGTATACTCTACCAAAATACCCCTCTCCTATCTGCATCCCTCAATTCTGCCAAAGCAAATACTCTCAAGTTTGGAGCATTCAATATCTCAGCATGAGGAAACTCCTCTCCATCTCTGACTCCAGAGGCAGAGAACTGAGTCCTCCCTGAGACATCGTCCAGCAAAACAAACTGTCATGTAAAGTACAAAAAACGATGCCAAAATACTTAACTTCTAAGTATCAAATATTATCATAAACCCTTGCTAATACCAAGTAATCCCTTCGATGTTCTAAATTACACGGCATGCGAGAATCGGGAATTCCCTGGTGATGATCTTAACTATACTTTGCTTTTGTTCTACCATGAAAATCAGTTTGACTTGTGCGTTTGACTTCAAAAACTGATGACAATAGTATGCATCTATCCTTGCAATTAGCAGTTAAAAGGACAATAAGAAGCATAAGGCCAAAACATGTCGCATTTGATTTCATATGTATAAAATGTTGGTTTACCTAAATGGTTCCTCGCGTTGGGATGATCATCGACTTGAGAACCTGATTGAAGACTCCAACAGTTCCCCATTGACTTGTTTATGCTTGGCACAAAATTAGAGAAAGAAATAAAGAGCAATGTTGAGATAATAGATAGTGCGAATTGGTTTTATCTGTACACTAGAAAAGTATAAGAAAAACAGTTGCCACGTGTCCATTGAAGAGTGATAAATGTAAGAGTAAGAGACAGCTAGCAACTTGCATGTGACGGGACAAAGGAAGCCTCCAAGAATACTCTGAGGAAATGCAATGCTCTTGCTAATCATGTTATGTTGGGCTTCAAATGCTAGTTTTCTGAGTTAAGACAGCAAAAATGAAAAATAGCAGAACTCTTCTATGTCCAAATTCATCTAAATTGAATTGATGAAAATTTTTCGTTAGTGCATTGATGTTATAATCATGAATAAAAACTTCTAAATGTGCCAGAGAACATGATTGACAGGGTCTTGTAGCTAGTTGAAAAATGGAGCAGTGAGACACTTTGATACTTCATATATAGTCCACGTTGAAATTCATTCTAGCATGACTTGAACTTTTTTTACACTTCCAAATTTCAGATACAATCAGAACGGGAATTAGAAAAGAACAGTTCAAGCAGAAATCAGTCAACAACTTAATGGCTTAGTTTTTGCCACTAAATTCCCCACACTGATGAATAACAAATTTACATTTCACAGTAGTGTATTTAGTTGAAATTTGTTTGTCTTGACATTTGAGTGATAAAAGATCAAATGAGAAGTTTTTTATATATAATATCGGAATTACTTTCTCCATACAACTCTTGTAGAGTAATAATGTATACAGTTATTTTAGTAGATATATAGTTTATCTATATTGTTTTTTTTCTATAAATTTAAAATTTAAAATATAATTAAGAACAAAATATGAACATGTGTTATATATATATATATATATAATGTATTAAAACAAAAGTGAAATGATCATTCCTAGTTAAATGGAATATCTTTAAAACTTTTTTTTTTTTTTTTTTTTGAGTTTAGACAATTGAATGTTTTGGGTGGACATATTCAAACAATAGCAACCTTATCCTAATTTTCATGTCTGTTATTTGTTTGATAAATTAAGTTCGAGATATGAAAAATTCCAGTAGAAATAGTAAAAGAGTTTTTATTGTTAACTTTTTAATTAAGAAAGAAGCTAGACTACAATGTTAATTTAATAAATTAATACTAAAAAATAATTCTTTTAGACTTTATTTTATTTTTAAAAAAGATGATGAGAAAATCTTTTAAGAGGTCCATTCTTGTCACGGATTTCATAGAAAAAAAATGTTATCCTACTTTTTTTTTTTTCAATTGAATTAATAATACAGCTGTCTGTGTTAATAATAATAATAATAATAATAATAATAATAATAATAATAATAATAATATAATAGTGTTGAGATAAATTGATATAATTCATTGAGGTAGATTGATTGAATAAATTACTTTAGGTTATGCTACAATTAAAAGAGATGTCAAAATATTTCAAATGATGTATGAAAAAAAAAATAATGGCAATTAACACTATGGAATTAAAATTTATACACTTCTTGGGCATGGACTGATGGTATTCTTTATTCATAACTATTCAACATTCATAGATTGATACAAACAAACAAACTCCAAGAACAATTGAGTGGAGGAATTAATAGAAGAAAGACTAACAAGGAGGGCCTCCTGGCTAAATGTCATAGGCATTACCACATACCATAGGGATTACCACATACCGTGCCTTTATTCTAAAGCCAAATATATTTTTTATCTTTTTTAGAAGATAATAAAAGAACAAGTAAAAACGGAACTCATATATTACTTATTTTCTTAGAAGATAATAAAAATAACAAGTAAAAACAAAAATCATAAATTCTTTGATAGAAGATTATGAAAAAAAAAAAACATCAAGTAATAAACCATAATAATAGATAAAATAATAGAATGTATCAAATAGAAAAGTAAAAAAAAACTAAGACATCAAAACTTTTATTTTATAGTAAAAAATCTTTAACATGACGCATGCACTGACGGTATCTACTCTAACGAAGCAAACAATACAAGAAAACTTCAATAAAATTTTAGTTAGACAATAGAAAAGGAAATAAATGAGATAATTAATATAAAACCTCTTCAAACTATCTTTTCTGTACATTTGTATAATATATACAAGTTATTTATTTTAAACCTAATGGTTGCTAGCCCATAAATTGATGTTCAATCTAATAAATCTTTCTATCACCAATTAATATTAGGTCATAGTCAATTATATTTGTTTTTATTCTTGCATATAGTAAGTTTTTCTTAAGGTAAGATTTTTTTCATTATATTAGAGTCATTCAAATTATTTCATCACTAATATATAACATATATAATAATATCGAACTTTAATATATTTTGTCTCTTAACGAAATATCTGAGTTTTTTTTTTTATTGAAATGAATTGCATTTTGACTATTATAATAATACACAATATATTCTTCTTATGATAATCACAACTTTTTGTTAGAATTTTTGCATCTACAAGAGTTTTTTAATAGCTTATGTAATAGCCATGTGTATTCTACCTTGTAGTCATGATTGTTATATATTTTTATAGTCATGATTGTTGTGACATGTTTCCCCTTTAAAATCCATTATATAATCAGAAGTAATATAATCAGAAGTAGGTAACACTTCAAAACAAGTTTACATAAACACACTACTATAGAAATACCTTTGAGATTCAAATTAGTTATCCATTTTAAGCTTGTTATTGCTCTTTTCAAGAATTACCAAGAAAACAACTACTAACAACACAACAACATAAGCAACACAACAATATAAGCAAAGTTCTACCTTGTACACATCATAACATACATTACACTATTAATTGCAAATGAATATGAAATCTTTTGCATTTATTTTTTCTCTTTCTCACTAGTAAGTCATTGTTTTTAACTTAACTTGAATTAACCTACAAGTGGAGTGTTACCAAACTTAGAATTATCCATGTTAAATTCCTTTAATACCTTTTCAATATTTTTCTCAATAATAATCACAATTTCCCATTCTTCCTTTCATCAACAATTGTTTCTTTGGCTCGTATCATAACCAACCATCAATATTCATCAACTTAGAGGTAGAGAACAATAAATTTTCCATTCAAAATTTGTTTTCACAATAATACAATGATAAGAAAAAGATTTATCATACCCATGATCCATCATGAATGGAACAAATTTTCTATTCTCCTACCTTTGAGTTTGTTTGAATCCATACAAGTTCTTTCCATATTAACACATGAGTTTCTATTTATCTTTCATATAGATGTTTTCTTCCAAGTCATCACGAAGGATGGATGTTTTCATATACAAGTTGGTCAACTTCTAAATTTAAACTTATTGCCAAACCAAGTACAACTCTAAATGAAGAGTTTTGCAAATGAAAAATATTTCTTTAAAATCAATTTCTTTCTTCTAACTAAAGTCCTTCACTACCAACCTTGCCTTATACTCGTAAGTTATTTTCCTCTGATTTCAATTTGAATATCCATTTTCTTGGCTTGATACAACTTCACCAACTCATAAGTACGGTTCTCAAGTAAAGATTTCATCTCCCCTTATCTGAGTTTATATCACTTGCCCTTCTCTTCATGTGGACAATGCATTTATTGTATACAAACTCAACTCTAGTAGGCCACTACAGCATAGGCACTTTAGCAATATGATTTTCAAGTCCACAATAGCTGCAAGGGAATATGGTGCTGATGTCTTCAATTCAATTCACCACCAATTACGCACCATCTGGCTGATCTTGTTGTTGAACCAACTGGGAACGATTAACCCGTCTTCTGTTATAAGTGTTATCAGCTGGTTTCTCATTAGCTGCTTCAATCTGTTCCAATCTTTCAACAACTTCTTTCATTGATGGCCTCACTTTTGGTTCCGTTTGCATGCATTTGAGAGCTAGTAGAGCTACCCGTAAAGCTAAGTTGGTTGGATACTTTCCTTCTAACTTTGCATCCATAGTGCTTCTTATTTTCGCTCTATTTAGTAGATTCGATTTGAGCCAATCCGTGAAGGGCTTTTGCTTATGCAACCGCAACATATCTAGCATTTTTTTCCCTGTCAGCACCTCCGTCAAAACAATTCCAAACGCATACACGTCACTTTTCACTTTCAAACGACCTACACAATAGACATGTGAAGATTTAGTATGTTTGTTTCTACAAAAGGTTTATGATATGTCTAACAGAAAATTTGTGGATATTACCTGTTGCCATATACTCAGGAGCAGCATAGCCTCCTGTTCCCACAACTCGTGTCGATACGTGAGTCTGATCAATCGAAGAAAAGGATTTGGCTAAGCCAAAGTCTGATAACTTTGCAGTAAATGTCTGTCACAAAAGCAAAAACTAAACATGTTTTCTTTCACTAACGTGAATTCTTCAATAGCATGCAAACACTACGTTGAGAAACGAAGAAAAGTTATTCAAACAAGTCCAAAATAAAAGTTACCTCGTCAAGGAGTATATTTGAGGGCTTAAAATCTCTATGAACAATTTTCATTTCCATGGAATGAAGGAAATTCAGTCCCCTAGCTGCTCCAATCATAACCTTTAGCCTTGTATCCCAAGAAAGTGGACGAACATTTGCACCTCCTGCATGCAGAAGAGAAATCATGGGCATAAATCAGAGAAAATGACAAATCAATGCCGCATAATTGGTATGCATGCCGCTAGCACCAGCAGCACTTCTTACTTCCGAATAGGTGGTTATCCAAGGAACCACGATGCATGAATTCATACACCAGGAACAACTCACAATCCTCTCGCCGAAATCCCAACAGCTTAACAAGGTTGGGATGAGAAAGCCTCCCTAAGAAATTCACCTCCGACTGCATAAAGAAGATAATCAAACAAAAATTGTAAATCCTAATTTTAGAATGATATTAATGCTTACCTGCCATTCCGCAACTCCTTGAAAGCCTTCGGGATTCAATTTCTTGACGGCAACTTTCAATCCCTCTCCTCTAATCAAACCCTTGTATACTCTACCAAAACCCCCCTCTCCTATCACACTGTCAGCTCTGAAATTTTTGGTAGCAGCCCTCAATTCTGCCAAAGTAAATACTCTCAACTTTGGAGCATTCAAGATCTCACCACGAGGAAACTCCTCTCCATCTCTGACTCCAGAAGCATGGCTATTCTCAGAGCCCCAAAAGGAGGTGCTAGTGTTATTTCCTGAAGTGTGATTATTGCTACTGCCTTGCCCAAACAGACTACTGGTTCCTCCAGAGTGACTGCTACACCCACCAGAAGTAGAATTGCCATTCTGTATTAGTCTTGTGTTGCTGAGACCACCAGAGAACTGAGTCCTCCCTGAGACATCGTCACAACAAAACAAACTCTCATGTAAAGTACAAAAAACGATGCCAAGATGCCTAACTTCTAAGTATCAAATATTTCATAAACCATTGCTAATACCAAGTAATCCCTTGCATGTTCTAAATTACACGGCATGCGAGAATCGAGAATGCCCTGGTGATGATCTTAACTATACTTTGCTATTGTTCTACTACGAAAATCTGGTTGACTTGTGCGTTTGACTTAAAAAACTGATGACAATAGCATGCATCTATGCTTGCAATTAGCAGTTAAAAAAAACAAAAAGAAGCATAAGGCCAAAACATGTCGCATTTGATTTCATATGTACGACAAGTTGGTTTACCTAAATGGTTCTTCGCGTTGGGATGATCATCGCCTTGAGAACCTGAGTGAAGACTCCAACAGTTCCCCATTGACTTGTTTATGCTTTTTCCCACAAAATTAGAGAAAGAAATAAAGAGCGATAATAGATAGTATCTGACCCGTACTACAGTGCGAATTGGTTTTATCTGTACACTAGAAAAGTATAAGAAGAACAGTTGCCACGTGTCATTCGGAGAGTAATAAATGTCAGAGTAAGAGACAGCTAGCAACTTGCATGTGACGGGACAAAGGAAGCCTCCAAGGAAATGCAACGCTATTGCTAATCATGTTATGTTGGGCTTCAAATGCTAGTTTTCTGAGTTAAAATAAAACACCAAAAATGAAAAATAGCATAACTCCTCAAATACCATACACTTCTATGTCCAAATTCATCTAAATTGAATGGATGAAAATTTTCCGTTAGTGCATTAATGTTATAATCATGAATAAAAACTTCTAAATGTGCAAGAGAACATGATGGACAGGATCTTGTAGCTAACTGAAAAATGGAGCCGTGAGACACTTTGATATTCATATATAGTCCATGTTGAAATTCATTTTAGCTTGACTTGAAATTTTATTACACTTCCAGATTTCAGATACAATCAAAATGGGAAATAGAAGAGAACAGTTCAAGCAGAAACCAGTCAACAACTTAATGGCTAAGTTTTTGCCACTAAATTCCCCACACCGATGGATAACAAATTTATATTTCACAGTAGTATATTTAATAATATAGTGTGTCTGTGTTAATAATAATAGTCATAAACATTATTTTGAGACAACTTATTGACGTCAATTGATTGAATAATTTAGGTCTGTGTGTATTAGGTTATGCTGCCATGCTTAAAGGAGATATCAAAATATGTCAAATGATGTATGAAAAAAAAGTATATAAAGTATGAAAAAAAAAATTGTCCATGTTAATAAATGTTACTGATGCTAACATGATTAGTTACAGTTCATCAAATTTTATGTATATCTCACACTAGTAATATTTTTATTAAATTTTTTATAAAATGTTAATATTTTTTCAATAAGAAAGTAACATGTTAATAAAAATATTTCCTTTTTAATTTAATATTTACATTAAATTTATCTAAATGACTTAGTTATTGCCTTGCTGGTGTTATATATATATATATATATATATATATATATATATATATATAACATTGTATATATAAAATAAAAATAGTATAAAATTCTCTGCTATATATCAAATATTTTTTTTGAAAAAATGTTTTTAAC
>Ga0099824_1006897_pt1 | contig 15378 bp, 6 predicted proteins | sample SiratrowhiteBW_FD_76837 | JGI IMG/M metagenome (GOLD analysis project Ga0099824, IMG submission 76837) | Root nodule microbial communities of legume samples collected from California, USA - Siratro white BW | ecosystem: Host-associated > Plants > Roots > Nodule | place: USA: California...
CGTTGTGGGGGTGCTAATACCTTCCCCACACGTAACAGACTCCCGGACTCTGAATCTGGTTTTGCAAACTTGCCTTATCTAATTTTTGGTTTTCCATAGTTTTTCCTTTAATAAATTATGGTGACGACTCCTCTGTTTTGAAAATAAAAAATATTTTTTGTTCGTCGTCCCTGTCGTGATCCCGGTTGCGACACAAATTAATCATTATTTTTAGAAATCGTGTTTGATATTATTTTTTATTTCTTTAAAAATGTGCTTGATAACATGTTTTTTATTTATTTTTTATTTTTTTAGAAATTGTTTTTGCTTACTTGTTTTCTGACTTTTTTTTTTTCTTCAATTTTTTTCTTAGGAATCGTGCTTGTGTCCACTTTTAGGTTTTTAGGTTTCTTTTATTGTAAAAAAAATAGAACTTTGTAAATTATTTTATTTTGTTAAATTGTGTTTTTAAAAGGTAAATTATGTTTATCTGTTAATTTTTTTGTGGTTGGATGTGTTTTTTCTGAATTTTATTAATTTGAATTTGTTTTCAAAATAATTACTTGAATATAATGTGATTTTAATTTTTATTTATTTCATATTTTTATAATTTTAGATTATTTAATTAATTAAATTAATTACATTAATTAAATGCAATTAGGAAAAATGTAAAACCATAGCATGAAATTCAAGTTTTTATTATAATAAAATAAATTCAACAAGTTAGAGAAATAATATTGATCAATAAATTCTAATATTGATCGTGTAACCCTATGAACAAAGTGATGTTTCGAAGTGAAATTTTGTTATTTTCCTATTTCTAGTCATAATGAAAAAAAAAAAAGAAAAAGATTATTACCTAAGATCATCTTGCCTGCGAAAGACTTACCGAAAACGCCCGTTTTTCTCTTCTTTCTCACTCAAATACATGGAATTGGAATTTTTTTTTTTTTTAAAGCCCATAGCGACCCAAATACAAAATAGCAATAGGTCACAGTTAGGTTACCGGCGAAGCTCAATGGAGTCTTTGGTCCTTAATTAGCACCCTAAAGTAATTACAAGATTAAGCTCTATACGACAAAAACGGTTTTATTTTTTTTTATAACATTGTAATTCATACTAGTATTTTCACGGTAGTATTTTGTTTAAGTAGAGAAAAAATCACGCAAGAGAGTATCCATACTTGTGTTGATACTTGTATTAAAGTTAAAATCAGGTCTATCTTGCACAATTTTAATTAATATATTAAGTAAAATTGTATCTATCTTACACTATTTTTTTATGTTTCATTTATGAATTATTTTATTTTTTTCCAAAAATGAAAAATACATCAATAAAGAAATCATAATAGATGCATACAATTTCTCTTAAGGTATTAATCAAAATTGTGGTAATTGAACACGATTTTAACATTAATATAAAAATTGTTACTGTCATGTACAATTTCTTCTCTACTTAAGTAAAATGGTGCATGTTTAGTTAACATTATATGAAATTGTGTTATGTTAACATGATTTATTTAGGAAAATAATTAAATATTTCAATTTTTTTTAGAAATAAAAAATACATCCACAAACAAATCATGTTAAACGCTTATAATTTCACTTAAGATATTAATTGAAATTGTGACAGTTGAACATGATTTGAACATTAATATAGAGAAAATAGTTTCGGTTTTACATAATTTCTTCTCTGTTTAGATGAAATCGTGTCCAATTAACACGATTTCTTTATAATAAAATCGTGTATGATTTATCTATTTTAATAATAAAAAAAGAAAATATCCATTTTAGATAATACTGGTGTGAATTACATCATTAAAAAAAATTTAAAAAAGTTACATCTCTAAGTTATTTTTATTAAAAACAAAGAATGAAATAAATATAACAAGCCAAGTTACATCTCTAAGTTATTTTTATAAAGAAAATGAAATAAATATAATAATTCATTTGGTTACCTAACCCTTCTAGAAAGCACAAAATGTTACATGGATTATTAGGGGGAGTATCCATCAATTCATCCAAAATCTTAAGCCTATAATCTCATTGGCAAAATTCTGCTTATAAATATATCCCTACAACTTTATGAATATTACATATCTCCTAGTCATTACATATCTCCTAGCCACTTGTAACCAGTACTCCATACCTTTTACAATCCACACATATTAATATATAGTTGAGCAACACCAGAGGACTTAGTACACACATATTAATCTAAATACGAGGTGGACATTTGTGAAGGAACTTATTTTCATTATGTTTGGAAGATATGGATTGTAAGATATAGGGTGACAAGAATACAAACTTTAAAATATATATCTTCTAACACTCTTGTTGTACATATTTTGTAAAAAGGTGAGAATATTTTAAATTTTTTGTTTATATATAATATTATTTTTCACTGTTAAATTAGATTGGAGTTGCCTCAAATATTCTTAGAGGCTTTTATGTTTAATTTAGGTTATTAGACCATAAACATAGTACAAAAGGCTTTTGTATGAAATTCAAAAGCAATTAACTGATTAGAAAATTTTTTACCAATACACTAAATGTTTGGTATTTTATCACTTAATGTTATTAACAACATTAATCTTATAACCCATCAAACTTTAAAATCTAAAAGGAAAGTTCTTCGTCTCAGTCCACAGCATAACAAGAGTAATTCTATTAGAATTATAATTCTTACCCATCATCCTTAAGATTCTGAGTATTATCATTGACAAACTCTCAAATATTCCAAAACAAGGTATTAAATTCTACCAATAAGAAAAGTTTCCCACAGGATTCTTTGTGACATATTTTTTTGAATGTTGTTGCTACTTCTTTTTCTTAGATTTTGAGATCATTGGTTGAGAATTACCATCCTCTTCACGTTTGCTTGACAATTACATTTTTTTTTTAACACCTTTCTTAAAAAATTATATATATATATATATATATATATATATATATATATATATATATAGATTATATTATTTTAATTTTTTGATACCAGTTTTACTTCAAAATAATATACTTTTAATATAATAAAAATATAAATACACATAGTTTTCCTAATAATAATGTGATAATAATAACACTTGTCAATATTCACATGATGTAAACTTAAATTTTCCATGTTTTATGTTCCTCGAACCTGCCCGACAGTCAGCGAACTGAACCTATGAGAGGTGTATTAAAGCACTTACAATTGTTGAGACCAGCCACCTTGCATCGTTGTTCATACAATGGTAACTCATCTCTCGTATCTTCACAATATGTGCCCACAGAGACGGAATCACTACTCAACTTTTGTCAGCAACGAGACCTTCCCAGAGCCATGCATGTGTTGGATGCCATGGAAAGACGCAGAGTCTGGGCCGACGCTATCACCTATTCTGAGCTCATCAAGTGTTGCTTGGCTCACGGTGCTGTCAGGGAAGGCAAACGCGTTCACCACCACATATTCTCAAACGGGTACCATCCCAAAACGTTTTTGATCAACACTCTCATCAATATGTATGTCAAATTCAACCTCTTGGAAGAAGCACAGCTACTGTTCGATAAAATGCCTGAACGAAACGTTGTATCGTGGACCACTATGATATCTGCTTACTCTAATGCCAAGCTCAATGAAAAGGCCATGAGGCTCTTGGTTTTTATGTTTAGGGATGGTGTCATGCCTAACATGTTTACTTTCTCTTCTGTTTTGAGAGCGTGTGAGAGGTTGTCAGATCTCAAACAGCTGCATTCTTGGATAATGAAAGTGGGGTTGGAATCTGATGTATTTGTTCGCAGTGCGCTCATTGATGTTTACTCGAAATTGGGGGAGTTGTTCGAAGCTTTGAGTGTTTTTCGTGAGATGGTCACTGGAGATTCTGTTGTTTGGAACTCCATTATTGCTGCTTTTGCTCAGCACAGTGATGGGGATGAGGCTTTACATCTTTACAAGAGCATGAGCAGAGCGGGTTTTCGGGCGGATCAGTCAACGCTTACTAGTATTTTGAGAGCGTGTACTAGTTTGTCGTTGTTGGAGTTAGGGAGGCAGGTCCATGTTCTTGTGCTAAAGTTTGACCAAGATCTTATCCTCAACAATGCCCTTTTGGATATGTATTGTAAGTGTGGTAGTTTGGAGGATGCAAAGTTCATTTTCAATTGGATGACCAAGAAAGATGTAATCTCGTGGAGCACCATGATTGCTGGGTTAGCCCAAAATGGTTTTAGTATGGAAGCACTCAATTTATTTGAGTCCATGAAAGTGAAGGGTCCAAAACCAAACCATATTACATTTATTGGGATTCTGTTTGCGTGTAGTCATGCGGGGCTAGTAAATGAAGGTTGGGTCTATTTTCGATCTATGAAGAACTTGTACGGGGTAGATCCTGAAAGAGAACACTATGGGTGCATGCTTGATCTTCTAGGAAGAGCTGGAAAACTTGATGACATGGTTAAGTTAATTCAAGAAATGAATTGCGAGCCAGATATTGTTACGTGGAGGACTTTGCTTGATGCCTGCAGGGGACATAAGAACGTGGATTTAGCCACGTATGCTGCTAAGAAGATTCTAAAGTTGGATCCACAGGACACAGGAGCTTATGTGTTGTTATCTAATATTTATGCAACTTCAAAAAGGTGGAATGAAGTTGCAGAAGTTCGGAGGGCTATGAAAATAAGGGGCATAAAGAAAGAACCTGGATGTAGCTGGATTGAAGTCAATAAGCAAATACATGTTTTTATTTTGGGAGATAAATCACATCCTCAAATAGATGAGATCAATAGACAGTTGAACCAGTTTATTTGTAGGCTAACTGGTGCTGGTTATGTACCTGACACAAATTTTGTACTACAAGATCTTGAAGGGGAACAGAGAGAAGACTCTCTTAGATATCACAGTGAGAAACTGGCAATTGTTTTTGGTATCATGAGCTTTCCAAAGGAGAAAACTATTAGAATATGGAAGAACCTAAAGATTTGTGGAGATTGTCATAAGTTTGCAAAACTTATAGCAAAGTTAGAGCAACGACATATTGTAATTAGAGACCCTATTCGATACCATCATTTTAGAGATGGGGTATGCTCCTGTGATGACTATTGGTAGCAGATGAGAAGCACATACGACGATACAGAATCTATGACAACTTCTAGCCTTTAAGCAGCATACTTGACTCTACAATCAGCTGATATTTATACGACGATAAAGTGTCAGCAGTAGCATTGCTGTTAGTTAATGTCAGGTTGAGTAATCTTATTCTTTACTTTTATTTATTTGTTTGTATATTTTTCTTGGCTTAATTTAAATTTTGTTTCTTATAATTTACAAAATCCACAATTTTAGTTCCTAAATGTTTATTGTCATGTCAGCGTACTACAATAGAAAGACGTACTCCAATAGAAAGACCTTATATGACCCAAATCTTAAACTTATGACCTTGGGTATGACTCTTACATTGGAGATGCTCCTACAATTGCATATTCTCTACACCAAAAGTTTGTGTCCGAAAGGAAGAATCGCACAATATTTAGATGACAACATCAATGCTAAAAGAGATAGATTTGCCTAATGTTTTCTGTGTTGAAACGATATATACTCTCGTCTACATACTTAACAAATATCCAAGTAAAGCAATTTAAGACAATACATCAATCAAAGTTTGGAGTGTGCAAACACTATCAACTAAACAATCTAAGAGTTTTTGGATCTATATCCTACATATATGTCCTCTTTATCTAAAAGGATACAAATTAAAAGACAAGACTATATGAGGAATCTTTTTGGATATAACGTACAATGGGATATAACGTATATAAACATGTTTTAATACGGTTTTTCATAACTATTTTCAAAAGAAAAAAATTGATAAAATAAATAAACTTTTCTATATGATGTTAAATTAATTTATTAAGAGAATATTAAGCTAGTTAATTATAGTCCCAAGTCCTGCATTATGTATGATAAATATATTTTTGTTCATAGAGTATTTAATTTTGACTTTTTTATTCTGTAATTGATAATAAATCTATTCTTTTAAATGAGATTTACTCAATCAAAGATTAATTGGACCTTATTTGATATTATTGATTAAACTTGAATTTTAAGCATATTCTATTACTTTTATTGTTTCTAATTATTTATAGATATTCCATGAGTTCTAAATCTAATCAAATCTTTTTGCAAAGATATTCTTTGAATTTTTTATAAAGACAATCTTTTAAAATTCTTACTTGATTTAGAACAAATTTCCTTCAAATATTTTGTAAATATCAAAAATAAATTTAGAAAACAAAAATCTAAAGCTTTACTAGAATGACGATATTTATAAAAGTAATCTTTTGTACATAAAGAAAAATCTGATGATAATTGTAATGATCAATATATAATAATTAAAGTTGAGTTAATTTGGTAAAAAAAAAAATATTATAAATAGAGATTAAACACGTAATAAACACACATCACAACATAGTATAAATTCTAATTTTATTTTCCTTTATAATTATTGTGTTTTAGTACATTATGATTTATTGTAAGGGTACCCAAATGAATATGCAAGAATTATATCGAGGCTAAAAAATAAACGGATATTTCAAGATAAAATAACAAATCTAAACATTATTTTGATAATCAATCTACCTTCAGGAAAGCAAGATTTAACACTATCTTGGGCTTCAATCACGGTAATCTACCCTTTACTTTGTGTCCTTCTATTGAATTGCATGTTAAAGAAGATTCATTGCATGCTCTTGCTAACAGAGTCGAAAGGAGATTTTAAAATGGGAAACACAACAACTATCTGGGAAGGTACACCTCAATACCGTTAGTCATCCAAAGTATGTTATTATACTATTGCATATTTACATATGTCTTCAAGTTTGTTAAAGAACACTAATAGATAGATAACGAATTTTCTCGATATATATATATAACTTAAACTATGTATGGAAAAAATATTTTATTTATAATAATCACACTTACTGCATTCTCATTACCTCTATTTATAATAATCAAACTCTTTAAAATAAGAAAATAAAAAATATTAAAATGAATAAGAATATTCTAAAACTCCAGAGATAATGAGAATATCTTTATTTTAATAATGTGCTATTTATGATACTCTCCTCAATAATTTCCAATTTACTCACAAAATCCTAGAATGTGAGTAATTAGTGAAAATAGGTGCTATTTGAAGTTTAATATGGACATAGTTGTAGCGACAAGAACTTTGTTAAGATTATCTTCGATGATGTATACTAGTTTCAATATATAGTTGTAACGACAAGACCTTTATTAAGATTATCTTTGATGATATAGGCTAGTTTTAATATGTTTGGTCTCTTGTACTATATTATTGACAATGTTTATATTTAACTTGTTATCAAAATATAATTATATAGGAGTGTCAATATTTATTTAAGGTTATTTAATATGATTTTCATTTAGAGTCCTTCAAACACACCTTAATCAAGGACTTAAAATCTAGCTTTTATGCTAGAATGAGATACTTTATCTGCATAAGAAATATATGGTTATGTGATAAATGCATAAGTTTTTTGATCCAACTCTGACATTTGAGTTCTTTTTACAGTAAGCTTTCTTCATTTTAATTATATGATTATGTTAAATTCTAGATATTCTACATTCTGATTCTTTGAGGAGATAAAGTAAACATTTATTTTAAAAAATGAAAATCCTCGTTATGGAATAAAAAACCTTTATTATAATAAAATACTTGAATTTTCGCATGTATTTTATTTTAAATTAGATCATTAATTTTTTTTTTCTTGAAGTCAATTTTTTTATTTTTGTCATTTCCTATAATGAATTTACATGTAACGATGTAATTTATAGATAAAGTATAATCTTCTTAGTTTTGTTTTGTTGGTAAGAAGTACTTTATTATTTCTAATATGTGTTTCTATTATATAGAAATCTCTACTACACTCCTTCTAAACTTTCACTAAAAAAAAAGTCATGACAGTTAAAATATTGATTAAACCCTATACAAATTAAATGTATTCTTTCAATATACTTAAATTATATAGTATTCTATTTTGAAGAAGTGTGGCAACACACACGGACTACTGATTATAGAATCGATCGGTCAACAAGTAGCTATCACATGGTAGAAAAAGAAAAAAAAAGGCGACAATTGGGCAATGAATCAATCGCTAATAATCTGCTTGCCAGCTTCATTAATGAAGCATTTGACCCGATAAGCTGTTGAGATTGCGTAGTTTATATTCAGTATCAGATTTTTTATTTCTATAATGGTAAGAAAACAGGAATCTTACAAAACTTCCCGTGAAGACATCTGAGAATAATCCAAACACAACGATGTTTATGGGAGCCACAAGCATCATCTCCATTTGTTTAATGCTTTCTATTTCTTTTATGTTAATGGACTGTAGTTGTGCCATGCTTTTATTAATAACAGAAAAAAAAAAATCAGAACAAGTATTAAATCATGATGCTTCATGGAAAGAAAGCGAAATTTACTAATATCAAACTCTTAAAAAATTGTACAGAAAAATGCACGAGTACAATTGTGCTGACAAAGAACAAGCAAGATAGTTTGACAATCACGTGTCCCCGAACAAAGTGCCGCATTTAGAGGGAATGCAAGATGTAGTTGAAACACACGGGTCTATATGTATGTGTCGTAGTTTTCTCTTTGGCTCTGAGACGAGATATATCTAATCTTGTTTTGACAATTCAAACTGTGGGTGTTCCAACTTTCAAAGCGCGGGGAAGAAAAAAAAAATGCTCTAGTAAGAAAACTCCTTTTCATAATCAATAACTGTTATTACCCCCATCAGTGGTACCTACCGAACCAATGGAAAATTTAAGTCTCTTGCCATCTGTGGTTTTGCTTTTTCTTCTTCTCAATGTGACTACTTCGGTGGCAGCACCGACAGCAGAATCTGTGTACACCTCTTTCCTCCAATGCCTCACAAACTACACAAAATCTCAAGACCATGTTTCCGACATAGTTTTTGCTCGAACCAACTCATCCTTTTCTTCTGTTCTCCAAGCCTACATTCGCAATGCCCGATTCAACACCACTTCCACACTCAAACCCTTGCTTGTTGTCACTCCCTTGGAAGAACCCCATGTCCAAGGTTCTGTGATTTGCGCCAAAAACATTGGGGTTCAACTCAAGATCAGGAGTGGTGGACATGACTACGAGGGCATCTCGTATGTCTCCGACCAACCCTTCATCATCCTCGACATGTTTCAGTTCAGGAACATCACAGTGGATGTGCAAAACGAGGTTGCTGTGGTTCAAGCTGGTGCCACGCTTGGGGAGCTTTATTATAGGATTTGGGAGAAGAGTAAAGTTCATGGCTTTCCTGCTGGGGTGTGTCCCACTGTTGGTGTTGGTGGCCACTTGAGTGGAGGAGGGTATGGTAACATGTTGAGAAAACATGGGTTGTCTGTTGATAATATTGTTGATGCTAAAATTGTTGATGTCAAGGGTAGGATTCTTGACAAGAAGGGTATGGGGGAAGATGTTTTCTGGGCTATCAGAGGAGGGGGAGGAGCAAGTTTTGGAGTCATCTTATCATACACTGTTAAACTTGTTCCAGTGCCTGAAATTGTTACTGTTTATAGGGTGGAAAAGAGTATGGATAAGAATGAGAGTGTCACCGAGTTTGTCTTGCAATGGCAGCAGGTGGCGCCGCACACTGATGATAGGCTTTTCATGAGGCTGCTGTTGCAGCCTGTGAGTTCTAAGGTTGTGAAGGGCCAGAAAATCGTCAGAGCCACTGTCATGGCTTTGTTTCTTGGAGGGGCTGATGAAGTTGTTACATTGATGGGGAAGGAGTTTCCCACTCTTGGCTTGAGCAAGGAGGATTGCACTGAATTGAGTTGGATTGATTCTGTGATTTGGTGGTCAAATTTTGACAACACCACAAAGCCTGATGCACTGCTTGACAGGAATGTAAATTCAGCAAGTTTCCTCAAGAGGAAATCTGATTATGTTCAGAAACCAATTTCCAAAGAGGGTTTGGAAGGGATATGGAAGAAGATGGTTGAATTGGGGAAAACTGGGTTTGTTTTCAATCCTTATGGAGGGAAAATGAGTGAGGTTTCATCTGATGCCACGCCCTTTCCTCACCGTGCAGGGAACCTGTTCAAGATTCAGTACTCGGTGAATTGGGATGAACCAGGAGTTGAATTGGAAAATAATTTTACTAGACAGGCTAGAATGTTGTATAGTTACATGACTCCTTTTGTGTCCAGTAATCCAAGAAGTGCATTCTTAAATTACAGGGACCTTGATATTGGTACCAACAGTTTTGGAAGTAATAGCTACAAAGAAGGATCTGTTTATGGAGTCAAGTACTTCAATGACAATTTTGACAGGCTGGTCAAGGTCAAGACTGCGGTTGATCCAGAAAACTTCTTCAGAAATGAACAGAGTATTCCAACTCGTACAGGTTAGTAATATAGATGATCAAACAATGAAACTGATGCACTTGTTAGTTCCTTCTAAATTGCTTGGCCTAATATTAATAGTTCTTACTATTTTAGTAAATAATTTGATTATGATAGTGTGGAATTTGGGTGGTTCAAGAAATTGCATGACTTTGATTCCTTCTGATGTGAATTTCAGCTGCACTTGGCTTTGGTAAAAACCTTACACATTATGCAATGTAAAACATGATTTATTTAGTATGTGATTTTCTGGAATGAATCATTAGGAACTCTAAGTTACAGGCTATAGTAATAATTTTTCTTCTTAGTTGTTACAATCTATTTATTAGTAATAATTTTTCTTCTTACAAGTTACAATCTACTTAAAAAACAGAAGAGCAAAAAATTAATACCTTTTAATTGTATTATAACTTAATAGTGTGATCTCTTCTAACCAAAAGTTAAGATTGCAGACGTGCAGTACTCAAAGTTCTAATGTCATTTCTTCACTGATTGCAGGATTGAACACTGGTGCAAGTAAATCTGGTGCTTCCAAATTGTCACACTTCAGCCTTTATTGGAAACTGATGGTAAAGGTGGGAGGGTTGCTCATCCTTGAATTATTCATATGATTATTGTAATCAAATATGGAGTTAGAACAATTAGGTTGTTTTACTTTTATCTTTCCCTGCAAAGAAAAAAAATGTATATCTAGCTCTTTTGTGTATTGTGAGTTTTCAAATTGAAGAATGTTTGTTGAATAATCCAGCAGAAATGATAAGTTACACTCAAGTAAATTTTTCCTTTGGAAAGAAGGGAAACCATTGAAGTGTAGAAAGTGGTTGCTAGATAATGATCTGATTCAAAATTTACTGTAATTGTACGTGAGGTATATATAAAAATCTTAAGATAAGATTAAGATATCTATTATTTTAATTAAAGTTAGATATTAAGATAAGATATCTGTAATTTAAATTTAAGTAAACTGTAAGATAAGATATCTAGAACTTGATTATTCAATTAGGTCAATAATCCAATATGAAAGTAAGGCCCCAAAAATTGAGCTTCTGGTCAAAGAATGTTAGTGAAACCGAGCTGAATGAATGAATTGCCTCCACTATGAAAACTGAAAGGACCATTGAAAATATTGTTGCTAATGGCAATTTGAACGTGTAACGTATTACAATATTTTCTATTACTTGCATCACTTTATTAATTTTAAAAATAATTAAATTAATTAATAATATTTTATTAATAATTTATTTCAAAAAATAGATAAACTTAACTTAATGTCATTAGAATTCATTTCATTTAAAACACATCTTAACTTAGATAAATGCTGTAGTGATTATTTTTATTCGTAAATTGAAAAAGACAATAAAATTTATTCATAAAGAGCTAACTATTAAAAAAATCAGGATAAATTTTGGAACATAAATAATTATTAATATATAACTGCAACTCACACTGTCAAAGCATAAATATAATTGTCCATACTTCAGGCAAAGGTAATAATAATATACATGTATAGACACACTGCGTATAAAAGCGTTTCATGTACAAATTTATTTTCCAAAAAGAGAAAAGAAAATAATATCGATTTTTACCATTAACTATACACTTTGAAGCCTTCTGCATCTGCTGCTATCACAACTGATGTTTGGTGTCTGAAGCTATATGTTAAGTGAATCTCGGCATATCAAAGAAAAACTAACTGTAAAAAGGTTTGAATAAAGTTTAAAAATACAAGACATATTTTTGTTTAAAAATTATAAAATACCTTATGAATAGAGCATATTTAATTAGATGCTCGAAGCGAGTCATCTTTTAAGGTTTTATAAATATGTTAACAAAGGTTTTTCTTAAAAACGTTTATAGAGACCACTAATTGTGAGTAATAGAAAAAGATAATGGATACTTAAAGATTTTACGTTGGTTCATTTGAAATATGAGTTATCTCCAATTATCTAATGTTAATGTAAAGAATTTTATTAAACAAATAAATGTTTACAAGTATTTATACTATTATTTTTAGCTTACAAAAGGATACAAAGTTTCTTAAAATTAAGTATATAATATTTTTATAAGCTAAATGTACAAAGTCTCTCCAAACTACACAACAATTTACAATGTTTTATACTCAATCAAGTGAATACAAAATATAACACTCATTGTTTAGAGAATAACTTAATGTGATAAGACTAATTTACTATCTATGCAGTATTTGATAATTTGTTTGAAAGATGACATTTTTTAAGCACTAGAAGCTACGAAAAAAATGAAGGAATTGAGAGTTTTTACATGTATAAAAATTTTGCGTAAAGGTTTCATCAAGTTATCATGTGAAAGTGAGTTTCTATTTACAAGAGTCAAGAAAATATTTGTTTAAAGTCGTTGTTTATGCATTGTACTTAGTGATAGAACTTTTGAAAGTATGTTTTAGTTTGATATTTTACTATTATACTGTATTGTTGAGTTATAAAGACATACTGTATATGAGTAGTTATGATGAAAACTGACCATCCAAATAAAATGTACAATGTTCATTGAATAGGTTATGCATGTGTTAGAATCTCCTTTGAAAAATGTGAGATGTTCTTCAAAACTTGTAAACAATCTTCTTAAGCGTCCAATGTGTCATTGAAGGTGCTTGATAAGATCTTAATCATTTAACTCTTCAATCTTATAAAACTTTTGGATAAATCATCTCATGATACTTTTTCAAGACTTTAATAAAGTTCATATAATTTGCAATTAGTTTGTCAATACCGATTTTGTCCGGATAAAAATATACCGTTTTTATTATTAAAAATAATTTATTTAATTTTGTGGGTGCTTTAATCAAAATAAAATAAATAAATAAATTTTTTTTATTGAAATTTATTGTTAGAAAAGAATTAAAGAGTATTTAAAATAATTAAGGTTTAAGTGAGTATTTAAAACTTATTAAATAATTAAAAATAGAATAAAAAATGGTTGCCACGTGGCAAGCTAGGAATGGAGAGGATTTGTGAATGGAATGGGTTGGCACATGGCAAAGAGAGTGAAAAAGAAAACGGAAATCAGTTGGAGAGGAGAGAGAATTGATAAAAGGAGAGCGGGAGCAAAAGAGAGAGAAAAAGGGAAGGAGAAACGAAAGCTGGAGAAAGGAGGAGGATCAAGAGGAATTTAGGGGAAATTGAAGAGAAAGAGAGCATTTTCGAAGTATAGGTGATAGAGCAAACATATTTTGCCTTCAACGGGTATGCATTTTAATCTATAATTTCACTGGTTAAGAACTGAAGTTGCAGCATCTTATTATCATTGTTCATATGCTCTATGTTATTTTGTGATGTGTGAGTATGGATTGATTTTAAATAATGTTTATAGTTGAATTGGAACAAGTTATATTTGGATCATTATGTGTAAATAATTGGTTGAACCATGATGTTAGTGAAATACGCCATGCTCACTGGTAATTTCACTGTCATTTTTGAACTTTCAAACGTGCACCCCAAACCCATACTGCAACCACCATTTTTTTTCTCTCTTTGTCAGATCTTGCTAGCTAGCTATGGTGGTACTATTGGTACTCGAGTCTGTTCCAAGAGGTTATCTACAGAGAAATACCTACTCACTCCCAACCTCTGCATACACTCGAAAATGATGTTCTCCCAGTCACTTCCCCATCCTAATACTTCCACTCATACCCATCCTCTCTGCTATCTCTCTCTCAACCCCACGCACCCAAATAATTACACCTTCACAAACTGTGGCCACTGCCATGGGTAACTATGCCCCTTACGCACCTCAAGATCTCGTGAAAACTTCTTCAATTATGTCTTTCATCTTAACAATCTTATTACCTTCTCTGCTAGCACCATATCCTCTCTTGCACTTCCAAATAATACCTCCTCGATGCCACGTCTCCTCTGAGCCATCATAACAGCAGTCATCCCATTTCTTCACCCACCTCTAAAACCTCCTAACCACCCATCGCTGCCCTCTGCTTCACCACATACTTCTTCGCCAACCTAGCCAAACCTCTTTGCTAATCCATTCTTCTCCCCTTTCATCACCTTCCATACACTATGTTCTTCAATTTCTAATCACCATAACAACAGCTAACGAAACCATTAGCCTTCACCATCATCTCTTAATTACCACCAAACCATCATCTTCCTCACCCCTCTCTCCATCGCCTCCACCAAACTACCACGAAAACTGCCACCATCACCTTCCTCTCCTCTTCCGCATGCCACACTCTTCCCAGGCCCCAGACAATGCAACAGGAATGCACCTCCAAGTTTACCATGCAGCCACTTTCCCTTATTATTCTCCTCATCGAATCACCCTCACAGAATCTCACAACCCCTCCATGATACCTTCTATCCCCAGCCACCTTCTCCCTCCACCTCAACTTTGCCAAACGCCAACCATAGACCTTACCCTTCACCTTCTTGCTCAGCCTCACACACCTCCATAGCAGCCCTTCCTCCCGAGTCACCATACTTCCCATAGCCTTATCACGTCATTGATATTCATCTTGTAGCAACTATCCAAATCTCCTAACCATCATGCATGGCCTTCATCCAGTAACTACAAAATCATTGAGTTATGTCACTATGCATGCACCTGTTGCACCATCATCAATCACCAAGAACCAGCACCTATACCCACCAAGGCCAACCTAACTCTTGAACTCCCACCTAGCCAAACCTCCCCACCCTCACCTCCAAGTCACCAACTTATTTGTAACCTCTGAAACCTCCTAATCTACCTCCACGTTTTTTCCCTCCTCCACTGCTGTTATTTCATATTGTCATAAAATAAACTTAAAATAGGAAGATTGTTTTGCTATTGTCGTTTGGTATTCCCATATTAGCATTAATATTTTTGGGACATGCGTGGTAGGACTATTTATTAGGACTCTTGATCTATCTTTGGTATTCGAAGAGGCAAACCTTTTTGCCTATATAAACCATGTAAGTTTGTATGGAACATATACAGAAAAGAGAGATTAGA
>Ga0099824_1006900_pt1 | contig 15372 bp, 10 predicted proteins | sample SiratrowhiteBW_FD_76837 | JGI IMG/M metagenome (GOLD analysis project Ga0099824, IMG submission 76837) | Root nodule microbial communities of legume samples collected from California, USA - Siratro white BW | ecosystem: Host-associated > Plants > Roots > Nodule | place: USA: California...
AAATTCTTTTATTTTTTTAGATATTTATGTTTAATATCATTTTTTTAAAGATTTCAACTATCTTTTGGTTTTTTTTACTTTTTTTCTTTTTTTTTTTTTTTTGTTAAGTAGTTAAGATTTACGAGTTAGTTATTTTTGTAAGCTATCTCTTTTAAATCTTTTATATATAAGTGTATGTCTAAACATATATAAAATTGAATATTTGTAATGCTTATAGTGTTGATTGTATTATTTTGCATTTATAATTTATTAATCACAACTTCTATAATTGTCCAGTTGAACTCATCTATTTATAGACAAACTTTTTTTCTTCTTATGTTTTAGTGTTTTTTCTTTCTTTTATATTTTATTTTTTTCTTGGTCTTACTATTCAAATCTTCTTTATTTCACAACACAAAGTCCACATTTTGGTCTCCTCATTTTGAGCATTTGCTCATCTTTCCATAGTACGCTTCTAGATGAATTTTGCAAACTTTAAGTGGACTCCTCCAAATATTTGTAGTAGGTTTAACTTTCATGGAGGCTATGAAATCAAACATTTTATTCAAAATTACATCACACCCTAACCTGTACATCACATTTATAATGTCTAACATTTGGCTCAAGTTTTTCCTTTGTTCTTATAATATTAAAATAATGATTACCCTTGTCAATATTACTAACATCACTAATCTTATTTGGACAAACATTGGTCCTCTGTATTTTTCTAAATAAATAAAGTGATTCACCGACATGGCTATGAAAGTCATTCCACCAATGGTCATGTTCCATATAAAATCACATTTTTATCTTTATATCCTTACTTTGTGTATATTGTGATAATCACATTTGGCTCAAGTTTTTCCTTTCTTCTTATAATATTAAAATAATGATTACCCTTCGTCAATATTACTAACATGACTAACCTTATTTGGACAAACATTGGTCTTCTGTATTTTCCTAAACAAATAAAGTGATTCACCAACATGGCTATGAAAGGCCAATCCACCAATGGTCATGTTCCATATAAAATCACATTTTTATCTTTATATCCTTACTTTGTGTATATTGTGATAATCACATTTCATGACATCAAATTTCTATTTAGCATATTGTACTACTCGGTCAGGAGCGACTACTAATTGTCCATGATCAATGCTTCCTATACTACTCGGACAACGGCGGTTACTAATCGCCCATAATCAAATATCTCCTATCAGCTAATTAAGGCGTACACGCAACCATTGCCAACTCAGCCTGCAAAAGCTGACATAACGTGTAAGTAAAGGTAAGATCAAACCCTATAAATAAGTGAATGGCGAAGGTCAAAGGTATGTAAGCTAATAGCAAAAATATTACTTAACTCCGATAACTGGGTACTGACTTGAGCGTCAGAGTGCAATCGCAGGTACCCTCCCCTTCGGAGTTTAGCCAAACAGTTGTCGGATTCAATTGCGGACCAGACTAAAAGAGTGAAGATTCAAAGTACAAGTATAAAGGAATTGCCGAGAACACCATTATAAACTTAAACACTATCATTAGAGTCGTGCCAAACTCAGCTGATATTTAAGCACCGAAAATCAAGCAACCACATCTCTTTTATCTAAAATATAATCCCTTCTCTAATCATATTTAAGGACCGAAAATCAAGCAATCACGTCTCTTTTATCTAAATTATAAAAATTAGCAATGGTATCTGCAATTGTTAAGCATGTCTAAACTTATGTATAGGAAGAGGTGGTGAAGAAAGAATGGTTCCAGGTGATGAAACTTAATTTAGTATTGAGTACTGAAAACAAAGCAACCAATAAGGGAGACAAGAAAAGTTGAAAAACACTTTTTTTTTTAAATAGTGTGAATCATTGTTGAAAGAATATTAATCAACACATATTTTCTCTAAACATTTATTTGTGTCATATTTTAATTGAATAAACAACATTCAACTTCTTGTATTTTTTAATTAAATAATATTAAATTTTTTATCTTATTTATGAAAATAATTTTTATAAAATATTTAATTATTAATTTTTATAACTTTTTACTTAAATTTTAATTAATATAATATTTCTAGAAAAAATAAGAAAAATAACATTTCTTTATTCTTAATATAAAAGAAACAAATATTATTTATTAAAAATATAAAAAAAATGTATATATTTTAAAAACTAAATATAGTTTAATTATATTTTATAAAAAGAACATGAAATATATATTAATATTGTAAAATCTATTATAAGAATTCAATAACCCCAACCGATTATTAGTCTAAAATATTCTTAAATTGATATTAGAATTGAACAAGTTTGGCAAATTTTAGCTTTGTTAATCACAGCCTGTCAGAGATTAGATAATTAAAAAATTACTAAAAATACGTTTTTGATAATGATTGACTTTTAGGATATAGAAGTAAAAACCTAATAGAATAAATATTAAGACTAGAAATTAAGTTATAAAAATAGACATAAGCTATAAAGATAAACAGGGAATTCTGTATATATACTTTTTTTTTAAAAAAAAATTTAAAGTTATTTTTGGGGGTGAATGTTGTAGAAAATGAAAACCTGGCCTTACAAACAGGGCCACCACCCCACACAGACCATCATTTGGCAACACTGATTCCTACTCTGTATATAAACTATTTTCATCTACTAAGTGGAGACAATATATGTATTATGATATGGTTCGAACACCAATCAGCTTCCCACTAATTTAACACTTCCTCTCTTCTATCAGCATCAAGATCAATGTCCTTCTGCTTTAATCTTCGTCCATCGCATCTGCACCACACCTGCTGCTGCATACAGTACATAATTCTTAATTTTCAACAAAGGAAAACAAACGTAATCACACTCATTTGTTATGCCCAATTCAACAATATATTCTCTTAATTAACATATGATTTATGTAATTAAACATAAGTATGTTGATACAGTGGCCAGGCAATTAAACATGAACTAATGGTAGTTTTGGTTTTCAGTATCTAAATTAATCCCAATCTATTCTTAATCTCCCAATGACATTGACTTCAAGAATATGAGCACTTTCTGTTTAAGAAATGGAAGGAGTCTCCGTGACTTGTATCCAAGCAATATGATGAGAAAAACTAGAGACAACACTAAAGACCTTCCTATAAGGATAAGTTTACATCAAGATTCAACCTTAAATCCTTGTTTTATCTAGCCTTTGTGTGTTTACCTGTATTAAAGTAGTAAGATATCTTATGATGAAATAGCTTCTAATGTTAGATCTCCTAGAGGCAAGACTAAGGACATCCTTAAAAGGATAAGTGTACTCAACCTCGAATCCTTGTTTTATCTAGTTTGGTTGTGCTTACCAAGGACATTTGAAAAAAAATATCCTCAAAAGCATTCTTTTCTCCGGATGACATAGCTTGGTTGTACTTTTAGGTTCAAGTATCAGGTATCATTAAGTTCGAAATGATGGAAAATAAAGATGTCACTTAAGATTTTTAATACATAGAAAGACGTCAAAGATTATTTATAACCGCAGAGTGCCCATGAAGATCAATAGAAGTTTTTTCATGTTGCTATATGACTAAAGTAAGTTGTCACAGTGAGACTGAAGCCTAAAGAGCACTGCACTATCTAGCAAAAACTTCAATCAAAAGTGAGGCCAGGGCTTTCAGGCTACATAGAAGGTTACAGTCTCACAAACCCATAACATACCTACCCTCGTATTATAAAAGTGATAAACCAAATGGATTTATTTACTATTTGCTTTAAAACAATATTCAACCCTAACCTCGTTTGGGCAGTTAAAACAGAGTTCTTTGAACTAGCCATGTCATCATCGTTATCAGAATCAAAATCTTCACCACTCCATATGCGACGTTTTGGTCTGATATCCATGTGTTCCTCTTCCTGAAACCATTTACTAATTAAAATCAAACAAGAAAGAAAAAGGAAGAGTAACATTATGGACAACTAATTAGAATAACAACCTCTTCAGGAACTTGTATGATTGATGGTGTTGTTTGAAAAGGTGCACTCGGTGCATGGGGAAGCCTGGAAAGTTGTTCCAGTAATGCAGTCCTGAAAAATCAATTAAAACAATACCTTAATCAATTTTAGCTCCAAGTTAGATGCTGAAGCACTACAAGGCTAGATTACCAAGAACAGGAAATCTCCCATAAACATTTAATTTAACTATTACTGTGCATATACCTAGCTAAAACTTAAACATTGATAAAATAGAATTCTTTTTTTTTAATCCCTAGGGTGATAGCATCTACTACTAGGGAGGGGGGATTCGAAGCAGGCTCCCCAACCATTGATGGGAAGCAGCTTTTGACCTTGGTTATTGCTCAATTGGCTTTGAGCTACTTTCACAACAAACTCAGTATATATTGCAATCTAAAGGTGGAAAGCTCCATGACAGGTCTGCTGGTTGACAAGAAAAGGCATTTGGGCATAGATGATAATCTAAAATTGTAACTTATAACCACTTCCCAATGTTAACCAACCTCCCAAAACAAAAATAGGACAGACTTGTATAGCCACTATATGCATGAGAAAATGGATGCTATAATCCTGCTCAAGTTCAGCACTAGCCTCCCTGGCCAAGGCACAAAGGAGAGGCAACTTGCTAAGTGGCTTTAGATATTTGACTTCTAGAACAACAATCCAACAACCGAAAGGGCCATATTCCAGGTCTAAACTAAAACTTGTTCAGGCGTATGCAATTATTTATAAGATTATGGAAAGTTGAAGCATTGTATTTGCAGAAAAGATGTGACTTAGCTACTGAAAAATATAGTGCATCTGACAAATTAGATTCACAAGTATTAACTAATATTCATTCATGGCCAGATTTTTTCCTAAACCAGAATTGAAATCAGAATCATGAATAGTGATGCAAGAGAAAAAGCAATTAATGTAAACTCACCGAATTTTTTCCAGATCCCTGGTTGTGTTTAGGTTTTCCATGTTGGATGGCTCGAGATGAAGAGTATAGTCGGGACCAAAATATTCATAATATTCATTGTAAGGCAACTTCGGATTAGGCTCCACTCCTACTGCCACCGCAGTCTACAACAAAGAAAGTGCAAAATGGTAATAAATAAGTATCATTATTAGGCCATAACAAAAACCATTCACAATTCCAACCAAGTAGGTACAGAAAGGGACCTCATAACACCAGCAACGAGCAACATTCCGAACTGTATATCCTCCCCCACCCAATACCATTAGAGGAACATTGAATGATCTAAGGAAACGAAGGCAATCTGCATGACCCTTAACAGTCAAATTGAAGCATCCCAACCGGTCACCAGACAAGGAGTCAGCACCACACTGAAGAACAACTGCATCCGGTTGATAAACATCCATGACTTTTTGAATGATGGGGCGAAACAGAGCCCGGAAAGTCTCATCATCCAATCCATCATTGAGTGGGACATTTAGAGAATAATTCTTTCCAGCACCCACTCCAATGTCTTTAATGTGCCCAGTTCCTGGGAAAAAATCCCCAAACTTGTGAAATGACACTGTCATGACCCTATCAGTAGTGTAAAATGCCTCCTCGACCCCATCTCCATGGTGAACATCAATATCAATATACAGCACACGCTGACCATCACCAAACAACACATAGCATGAAAAATATAGTCAGAAAAGGAACAAAGGAAAATTAACTCTAATACAGTTAACAAAACAAACACTAACAAGTAACTGAGAAGCAGTTTTTGTAAAAGTAAAATCACCATTTTGATTTTCACATAGAGAAAAACTTCAGAAAATTTAAAGGATAAAATATGTTTATAGTTCCACAAAATATCTGAAAATTCAGCTTTGAGTCCCCACATTCACTAAAATTGATATGATTTTAGGGCAAAATTGAATTTGAATGAAGTTGAATTTGGTTAAAATTGAAGCCATGTGATTTATGTCTAGATGTTTTTATCAAAAAAACAAATTGGTAGTGAAACTTGGTACGAAAAATTTCTCTCCAACCCAACAGCTACCTACAGTTGCAACATCTCATAATCAACCCTAGACCCAGAATCAATTTCTCAACAAGGAGCCAAACACGCAAAAATTTACCTGATCTCAATAACTTAACGTTTCAATGTGATTCTAGACAATCTAACCCGAAACCAAACACGCACCTAGACTCTCTTCATGTATGTACTAAAAAGGTGTTTAATTTGAAAATATAAGGGTTGGATTGGTTGAGGTTCAGAGTAAAATTAAGTCCAAATCGATCCTACTTAATTGCGTTGATAAAACAGATAATAAAAATACCCTATGAACTTTGAGAAGTTCAAGAATGCCGAGAACAATGTCGTTGACGTAGCAGAAGCCGGACGCCTCGGCCTTCTTGGCGTGGTGCAGGCCGCCGGCCCAGTTGATGGCGATGTCAGCGTCGGCGCGGTTGAGGCGGACGGCGGCGCCGATGGAGCCGCCCGCGGAGGCGCGACAGAAGTCGAAGAGACCGTCGAAGACCGGGCAATCCTCCCCCACGTTGAAGCGCTTGAGCTGGCGGTAGTGGGAGTGGGAGTTCTCGGACAGGATTTGCGGCGAAACGGAGGACAGGAACTCGACATAGTCATCGGAATGGAAGCGGCCGATGTCCTCCTCCGCCGCGGGAAAGGGGCGGTTGACCTGCATTCGGCGGTGGAGACCGTAGTGTACGATGAGGTTGTGGGCCATGCGAATGCGGTGCGGCTTCATTGGGTGTCCTTGGCCGTAGTAGTAGTCGCCGATGCAGGGTTCGTAGAAATACGTCACTCTCCGCTTCTTGGCGTCGGTACCCACCGACGGCAACGACGCGCCACTCTCCGTCTCTTCTCTCTCTCCTCTCGCCATCTCTCTCTCTCTGCTTCAATCAACAAAACCCTTCCTTTGTTTTCTCTCTCCTACTACAACGTGCTCACTCAAATTTATAGGCTACGCACCATTTCATCATTCTATCTTTCCAAATCCAAATCTAAGATTCTCTCCTTGATTTTATGTTTCTATAAATCTACATCATTATCTTCCCGTTTTACACCTTTTGATTCTTCTTATTATATAGCCTTAGAGACCAAGATATTTTACATTTCATGCTATTGTCAAAACTAAATTAGTATTATCCTAGTTTTACGTTATTCGAATCTAAGGTAAATACTTTCTTATGGCTTTTAAAATAATTAATACTTGATTTTAAATAATGTATTCATATTCTGGATAGTATTTGAAATATAATTTGAATGTCTTCTAAATAAATTTTAATAAAAAAATTTATGCATTTAATTATTAAATGTATCAAGATTAAAAAGTTATTTCTATAGATTAAATTTGTTATTTGTATTAATCTTTTGACTGGGTCAAAACTCAATTATCATCTTAATTTTGGGTGGCTTAAAATATGCTTGTTAAATATTCGATGATCATTTATTCTTTTATTAAAAAAAATTGTAATAATTATTTTTTTTAGAATAAATATAATCACATCCTAATGTTGTTAGTGACCTTGAATAGATTATAGTTAAAATAAGTTATTGATAAAGTTATCAAAAGATAAAATTTTATATTTATTAAGCCGCATTTTCTGAGGGTTGCGAAATTGTCTATAATAGTTATTTATCATCAGATTTTTTTACAATTATTTTTAGTAAAATGAGTTTTCTTATAACAATATCATTCATTTAGTTTAGATTTAATTAGTTAAATTTATCCATTAAGTTAAATTTGAGTTGGATTAAGAAATAATAATTTTTATTACCAACTTTTTTTTCCTCAATTCATCTTCCTTGTATTTTTACTCCTACTTTTTTCTTTTATAAAACAGTTAAGTAAGAATTGTTTTTAAGGACACCAAACCATACTAGTTCAGCAATGTTATTGGCCAAAGAGTTAGGGGTTTAAAATCTCTAAGTTAAAAGTGACTCACAGAGCTAATAATAATAGGACATATTTCTGACAAATTGCAGGCCAAATATTCTCATATTGTGAAATATTTCAGGTATGATCAGTTTCTTGCCAAATTTCCTTCATTGATGTAATTTTTGTCCATAATTTCTAAAATAGAAAAAAAAAATAGCAAATGGTGTCTCTTGGATACGATATCTCAAAGTAAGGAAATTAATTAAAATCTTAGCTTACAAATACTATTTCAATTAAGTCATAATTATTAATTAAAATCTTATCTCAAAAATAGGATTTCAATTAAATAATAATTAAAATATCATCCAGCTTTCACGATATTTATTCATGCGTGTATTAAAAAAAAACTGTTTACGATGAAAATTAAATAATACACGTTTTAATTTAAATATTTAAATATTAGAAAATAAAAAATTAAATATTACAAATAAAAAGTTCAAAAATTGAAAAAATTAAATATTAAAAATATTTTTAAAATTCTTTTTATATTATAATATAAGTATCTTTATAGTAGTTTTACAAAATTGAAAATAATATTTTTATAATATTAAAAATTAGAAAAATTATTTATAATATTAATATTACTTTTATTATAAGATGTGTAATTTTATAATATTAATTATTTTTAATTATGATAAACAAATTAATAATTTGACATGAAAGAAAAATAATGACTAAGTAATTAAATATTTGACGTAGAGGTAACCAAACTGACAAAATAAAAATAATAGATTAAATCAAATAATTACGGTCTATAGGGACAATTTCTCCTATTGTGGCCCTCATTACGACAATAACTACATTTTTTTGGTCTATTTGGAACTGGTTCATCCATTTCGTTATGTATTCGAGTAGTAACTGGTCTTCCAGATTCGATTCATCTCAAGTCGGGGTTGGGTATAAAATTTGGGTCCGTGTAAGGAGACCAATAATCTTGATTTTGAACTAGATGGAATTGTATCTCATAGGCCTTGAAAATGTTATAGAGGGTGTAGACAGGGCAAAAAACATTGTGAAATCTAAATGGCTATATGAACAAACTACCATCACATGTGCACAAGGTAGTCTTAGAGCTTGAAATTCTCCACAATCACACCACCATTCATTTAATTTGACTATGAAAGACATAGGTCGGTGTCGTTGAGGAGTGGCCATCTCCTTAACATCAAACTCGGAGTTTTGGCGGTCATATCTTTGAACATGGTACATAACAGATTGTTGTTCATTTTTTCATAGGATGGAAGTAATATCTTCAGGATATATGTGACTTACTCGTATCATGCAATCAGCCTTTGTGGCTCTTTGAACAAACTAATCTTTTATTGTTTCAAATGTTGTCTTCACAATAGCAGATATCGGAAGTGATCAGGCACCCTCAAAATGGAGTTTATGCATTCTGCCAGGTTTGTTGTCATAAGGCCAAACCTCTTGCCCCTATCAAATGCTTGTGTCTATTTTTCCAACGGTATTTTATCGATCCAAGACACTGCTTGCTGGTATTCTGATCGCATTGCAGATAATTTGGCCATGACAGTTGGTTGTTTCATTTCATACGTTGTGACAATGTGAAAAAATAAATAAGGTCAAGGATTGAATAGTGTATTTAAAAGTAAAGAAAGGAAACGTACCGATATTGATTAATTGTCGCTTCAACTCAGCATTTTTGAACTTCTTGTTGAAGTTGGAAGCAAAGTGTCTTATGCAAAAGACTAAGGAAAGGCCGTCTTCTTCCTAGGGAACATTTGGAGATTGCAATGCTGACAAAATGGTTGTCCCTCTATCAGTGATTAGGCAAATAATTGGTTGAGGAGTGACATATTCACGCAATAACTTGAAGAACCATATCATTGCTTCTTTTGTTTCTCCTTCAACTATGGCAAAGGCAAGTGGAAATATGTGTAGGTTTCCATCTTGAGTTATTGTTGTCAACAAAGTGTCGTGATATTTTCCAGTCAGGAATGTGCCATCTACTTGGACTATAGGTTTACAATAGTTGAAGTCGTCAATACAAGGCTTGAACGCCCAAAATACCCGATCTAGGATGCAAGTGGAGTCATCCTTGACACCATCAACTACAATCGGATGACCGGTGTATTGGACAATAGTCCCCGAAAGTGATTCCTGAAGAGCTTGCAACCATCTCGGAAGATGGTTATACGATTCCTTCCAGTCTCCGAATTGCATTGCAAGAGCCTTTTGTTTTGCCTTCCAAGCTTTCTTGTATGACACCGAGTAGCCGTGGTGATTTTGGATTTCAGCAATCAAACTTTTAACAGGAATTGATGGATTTGTCTTCACTAAATTAGCCACAATAGAAGCAATTTGTGTTGAGTCCAAATTGATGTGGTCCTGAGATAGAACCATAGTTAAGCACGTATGAGAGGCTTCAATTTTTTTTATTCCCCACTATTGACAAATTTTGCTGAAAGAAGCCCGTAGTCGCCATTAACATTCGTTTTCATAATGTATGCATCTTGCGACATACCTATCTGACTTGGACTTGACGACCACAAATTTGTAACCTTGGTCAATGTGATATTCTTTTATAGCTGATAGAGTTGTCTCTTTTGTGTGAAAACACATGCATTCACATAACTCAAACTGAATACTTTGAGCAGCTCTAGTGAATGATTGATTAGGATGTGTCGATGATGTTGGAATAGGATTATCGTGCTCATCATCTTCACTAAAATCATGAACCATATCTCGGATTATAGGCTCATCGTCATGAAATGTTGAACTTCCTCTGACACCCCACGAAGCCATTACCAAATGGTGAATATTTTTTAAACTGAGAGAATGGAGTGAATTTTTGTTAAACTGAGTCAATGGACTGGAAATGTTTTAAAGCCTTGCATGTGAACATTAATTTATACGAATGTTTTACGGAATCATTCTACTAAATTTTTAAATTTTGAATTATAGACTATAGTACTTGTAATCCCAGTCGCAGTTTTTCATGTTTTTCAATTGATGCTTTTTCAATTGACTCTAGAACAGTAACCTATTGTGTCTTTACATGCATTTTCAAATTTTCATTCATGCATTTAAAGTAAGTATTTTAGATTGATGAATGTGGGACACATAACAACTAAACTCAATCCAACCGTAATCAATTTTTTTTTTAACTATGTAAAGAAATCGTATGCAAGGGGAAGATTTCAGTTGTTCTAATATCTCTCCCCTCTTCCACGATTTCATTTGTGCTTTGTATGCTTCTTCACGTGAGTAGATCTGGACATTTGAATATCTACAACTATGTGTGCTTTATTTTTGCAACAGGATGCACTGTATTTTTGCAGTAGGATGCACACAGACTACTTTATAGATTCCATTCATTTTTCTCAGAAATCACATGTGCCTGCAATAATCTAAGAACACATGGTGATGAATAGTGTGAGCATGGTGATGAATAGGGTGAGCAGAAGATTTGAAATTCAATTTAAAGGCGTCCATACCCTTGCTTTAGCTGCACCATCAATCATGACTATTGTTCAAATTTTTTTTACTCTACGTTCTTCTTTCATTTCTCATCACTTTGCCATCCTTTCACTCTTTCATTTGTTTTTGAAAGACTTGCAGAGGAAGTTCATCCTCTGCGGTTGAGATTTTAAAAATGTGGTTGCAGTTGGTTGGTTGAAGTAAGTATGTAAAAATATTTATTTCACTTTCAGTTTAATTGTATTGTGTCATGGACTTCTGCGTTTTAAATGATTAGCATGTAAAGGATAGTTGAAACGTTTAGAATGACTTAAGCTTAATGTTCTTGTTTATTTGTTCATTGATTTTATGTGCAAATTTCCTTCATTAGTGTAATTTTTGTCCATAATTTCCAAAATGGAAAAAAAAATTAATTACCAAAATAGGCAAATCGTGTCTCTTGGGATACAATTTCAAAGTGAGCAAATTAATTAAAAACTTAGCCCACAAATACGATTTCAATTAAGTCATAATTATTAATTGAAATCTTATCCCACAAATACAATTTCAATTAAATAATAATTGAGATCTCATCCTGCTTTCACGATATTTGTTCATGCATATATTAAAGAAGTTGTTTATGATGAAAATTAAATAATACACGTTTTAATTTAAATATTAGAAAATAAAAAATTAAATACTACAAATGAAAAGTTCAAAAATTGAAAAAATTAAATATTAAAAGTATTTTTTAACATTTTTTTATATTATAATATAAGTATCCTTATAGTAGTTTTAAAAAATTGAAAATAATATTTTTATAATATTAAAAATTAGAAAAATTATTTATAATATTAATATTACTTTTATTATAAGATGTGTAAATTTATAATATTAATTATTTTTAATTATGATAAACAAATTAATAATTTGACATGAAAGAAAAATAATGACTAAGTGGTTAAATATTTGATGTGGAGGTAACCAAACTAACTAAATAAAAATAATAGATCAAATCAAATAATTACGGTCTATAAGGACAATTTCCCCTATTGTGACCCTCATTACGACAATAACTACATTTTTTTGGTCTATTTGGAACTAGTTCATCCATTTCGTTATTTATTCGAGTAGTAACGGGTCTTCCAGATTCGCTTCGTCTCAAGTCAAGGTTGGGTATAAAATCTGGATCTGTGTAAGGAGACCAATAATCTTGATTTTGAATTAGATGGAATTGTATCTCATAGGGCTCGAAAATGTTGTGAGGGTGTACATAGGGGCAACAAACATTTTGAAATCTAAATGGCTATATGAACAAACTGCAATCACATGTGCACAAGGTAGTCTAAGAGCTTGAAATTCTCCATAATCACACCACCATTCATTTAATTTAACTGTGAAAGACATAGGTCGGCATCGTTGGGGAGTGGCCATCTCCTTAACATCAAACTCGGAGTTTTGGCGGTCATATCTTTGAACATGGCACATAACAGATTGTTGTTCATTTTTTCGTAGGATGGTAATAATATCTTCGGGATATATGTGACCTGCTCGTATCATGAAATCAGCCTTTGTTGCTCGTTGAACAAACCAATCTTTTATTATTTCAAATGTTGTCTTCACAAGAGCATATATCCACTCTCAAAATGGAGTTTATGCATTCTGCCAGGTTTGTTGTCATATGGCTAAACCTCTTGCCCCCATCAAATGCTTGTGTCCATTTTTCCAATGGTATTTGATCGATCCAAGACCCCTGCTTGTTGGAATTCTAATCGCATTGTAGATAATTTGGCCATGATAGTTGGTTGTTTCATTTCATACACTGTGACAACGTGAGAAAATAAATAAGGTCAAGAATTGAATAGTGTATTTCAAAATAAAGAAAGGAAACATACTGATATTGATTAATTATCGTTTCAACTCAGCGTTTTTGAACTTCTTGTTGAAGTTGGAAGCAATGTGTCGTATGCAAAAGACTGAGGAAAGGCCATCTTCTTCCCAGGTAACATCTGGAGATTGCAATGCTGACAGAATGGTTGCCCCTCTGTCAGTGATTAGGCAAATATTTGGTTGAGGAGTGATATATTCACGCAATAACTTGAAGAACCATATCATTGCTTCTTTTGTTTCTCCTTCAACTATGGCAAAGGCAACTGAAAATATGTTTCAGTTTCCATCTTGAGTTATTGTTGTCAACAAAGTGTCGTGATATTTGCCAGCTAGGAATGTGCCATCTACTTGGACTATAGGTTTGCAATAGTTGAAGTCGTCAATACAAGGCTTGAACGCCCAAAATACCTGATCTAGGGTGCAAGTGGAGTCATCCTCGACACCATCAACTACAATCAGATGAACGGTGTATTGGAAAATAGTCCCTGGAAGTGATTCTTGAAGAGCTTGCCACCATCTTGGAAGATGGTTATACGATTCCTCCCAGTCTCTGAATTGCATTGCAAGAGCCTTTTGGTTTGCCTTCCAAGCTTTCTTGCATGACACCGAGTAGCTGTGGTGATTTTGGATTTCAACAATCAAACTTTTAACAGGAATTGATGGATTTGTCTTCACTAAATTAGCCACAATCGAAGCAATTTGTGTTGAGTCCAAATTGATGTGGTCCTGAGATAGAACCATAGTTAAGCACGTATGAGAGGCTTCAATTTTTTTTATTTCCCACTATTGACAAATTTTGCTGAAAGAAGCCCGCAGTCGCCATTGACATCCGTTTCCATAATGTATGCATCTTGCGACATACCTATCTGGCTTGGACTCGACGACCAGACATTTGCAACCTTAGTCAATGTGATATTCTTTTATAGCTGATAGAGTTGCCTCTTTTGTGTGAAAACACATGCGTTTACATAACTCGAACTGAATACTTTGAGCAGCTCTAGTGAAGGATTGATTAGGATGTGTCGATGATGTTGGAATAGGATTATCGTGCTCATCATCTTCACTAAAATCATGAACCATATCTCGGATTATAGGCTCATCGTCATGAAATGTTGAACTTCCTCCGACACCCCCACGAAGCCATTACCAAATGGTGAATATTTTTTAAACTGAGAGAATGGAGTGAATTTTTGTTAAACTGAGAGAATGGACTGGAAATATTTAAAGTCTTGCATGTGAACATTAATTAATACGAATTTTTTACGGAATCATTCTACTAAATTTTTAAATTTTGAATTATAAACTGTAGTGCTTGAAATCCCTGTCGCGGTTTTTCATGTTTTTCAATTGATGTTCTTTCAATTCATTCAATGTTTTTCAATTGATGCTCTTTCAAATCATTTAGAAAAGTATTGACTCCGAAACAGTAACCTATTATGTCTTTACATGCATTTTCAAATTTTCATTCATGCGTCTAAAATAAGTATTTGAGATCGATGAATGTGGGACACATAACAACTAAACTCAATCCAACCGTAATCAATTTCTTTTTAACTATGTAAAGAAATTGTATGCAAGGGGAAAGATTTCAGTTGTTCTAATATCTCTCCCCTCTTCCGCGATTTCATTTGTCCTTTGTATGCTTCTTCACATGAGTAGGTCTGGATATTTGAATATCTACAACTATGCGTGCTTTATTTTTGCAGCAGGATGCACTTTATTTTTGCCGAAGGATGCACACAGACTACTTTATAGATTTCTTTCATTTTTCTCAGAAATCACATGTGCCTGTAAGAATCTGAGAACGCATGCTGATGAATAGTGTGAGCATGGTGATGAATAGGGTGAGCAAAAGATTTGAAATTCATTTTAAAGGCATCCATATCCTTGCTTTAGGTGTGCCATCAATCGTGACTATTGTTCAATTTTTTTTTACTCTACGTTCTTCTTTCATTTCTCATCACTTTGCCATCCTTTCACTCTTTCATTTCAAACACAGTTTTTGAAAGATTTGCAAAGGAAGTTCAGTCTGCGGTTGGAATTTTAAAATTGTGGTTGCGGTTGGTTGATTGAAGTAAGTATGTAAAAGTATTTATTTCACTTTCAATTTAATTGTATTGTGCCATGAACTTCTGTATTTTAAATAATTAGTATGTAACCTGCATCTATAATATTATAGAATAGCAAAAACGTTTAG
>Ga0099824_1006903_pt1 | contig 15367 bp, 4 predicted proteins | sample SiratrowhiteBW_FD_76837 | JGI IMG/M metagenome (GOLD analysis project Ga0099824, IMG submission 76837) | Root nodule microbial communities of legume samples collected from California, USA - Siratro white BW | ecosystem: Host-associated > Plants > Roots > Nodule | place: USA: California...
AAACCAATGAAAATACAGTAGTGAAGGAGAGTCACATACGTATCTCTCCATCTATATATATATATATATATAGATGGAGAGATACGTATGTGACTCTCCTTCACTACTGTATTTTCATTGGTTTGAAATGACACATAATCTTATTCCATTATTCTTTAAACCACATGTTAAAACCAATCAATTTGTTTAACGAATATCCGGATTCAACCAATACCAAATCAATTTGGATACATTTGTTCACTTGGTATACTTAAATTTAAAAAAACTATACAAATATCCACAATTAATGACAAGACTGTAAAACTATTTATGTAAACTACACTTCGTTTTACTCAATATTGAGCCAAAAAAAAAATCTATAATACTACATTTAAAACGTTAATTTCCTAAATATAAAAGTATATATAATATAAATAAATAACCAGCTTATTAATTAATGATAATATTTAAAATAAAAAAAAATATTAACATGTTTAAATTACAGAGATAAAACATAATAAAATATATGAATTGGAAAAGCAAGGAGATTGGAGACCTAAAAGTGAATATAAAAATAATTAGCACCTTTATCTTCCTCATAAAAAGAATGTAATGTAATTATCAAGTGGTCCACTTGTAGGTCTTCTTTTATGAGGAACACAATAATTAAAACAGGACTTTATGACTTTAATGTAACTATATATTTCTTATATTTCTAAATTTATGGCAGAAATATAGTTAACAGTGTCATGTTTGGATTGGCTGAGATCATAGGATCTTAACTAAACGGTAACTTGTTCTTATAGGTGAGAACGAAAGTGTGAGGTGAATAAATTGTTATCATATAATTTGAATTGACAACTAAAATTAATAATATTAATATTTTGTAACTATATGATCCAAATTAATTCTTTTGATCTCTTGTGCTTGTCAATATATATATATATATATATATATTATAAAAAAAGTATTGTATATGATTCAAAATTAATCATGTTTCTACCAAATTTTATTATTTAGAGAAACTTGTGAAAGGTAAATATTGAGGGGAATTTAAATATGTAATTATCCCGAGGAATATGATAGTTTGAAGCCTATTATATGTTATACTACCATTTGAGAATCATAAATATTATTATTTTATTTTAAAATGTTATTTATATTTTTTTATTAGTTAAATATAATATTTTATTATTAAAAGAAGTTATAAAGTAGAAGTAACGAGAAAAAAGTGAGTTCAGAAGATAATTTTTCTTATCCTGAAATCTTACAATGACTTCTCCCTCGTCACCCAACTAAATTTGAGGATTATAAGTACTTTCCTTATATAAAAATACTCTAATATAACTAGCACTTCTTATGCCATTCACTATTCACTAATTCTACAAAACCAAACTTATTAATGTACAACTATAATAAGTCATGCATTTACTGAGACTAAAACTTAAACACACTCTTCTATAGATTCTGTCTGGTTCCTTGATTTGTAATCTCCAGCTCATTCTCTGTTGTTTCGTGTTCCGTTCTAAACTTTCCATAGATATCCCCTTTGTAAAATTTTCTAGTCCTCAGCGCCAAAATGAACGAGGCTAAACACGCAACCAAAGTTGAAGCTGTGATTATGATAAAAGCCATTCTGTAGCATTGCACTCCTACACAAGTTAGGTCCTTCCCTGCTTCTCTCATCAGTCCTTTGGCCTTCAATTGTTTCAAAGCCTCTTTATCATACAAAACACCTGCCACTTTCACGTTTAGAATGTAAGATCCAACAGGGCTAGCGGCGCCTCCTAAGTTGTATAACGTCGAGTAGTATTTCAGGCCAAATATTTCTGATATGATTGCAAACACCAGTGGCCACTGGGCTCCAAAACAAAACCCAATAATCACCGAAGAGAAGTAGAGAGAGTTTGGAACGCCAAGGGCTATCAGAATATGGCCAACACAAGAGAGAAGCAAAACTACAGTGACCATGTAGGGACGAGGAACTTTGTATTTTACTAAGAGGACTTCAGAGGCATAACCTGAAGCTACTCTTCCTAAGTAGTTCCATATGCTCACCAAGGACACAAAGGTTGTCGTGCTCTTACTCGGGTAACCCAATGAAGCCCCAATCTGTCCTAGATTGTCTATGGCAGTTAGTGTTCCGCCAACGCCAAAGGTTGTTGCAGCGAACAAAATCAGCATGTCCATACTGAAAAGTGCTTGCAAAATGGTGTAGTCTTCTCCCCTCTTTGGGGGGTTGAATACGTTCCTGAAACAAGAACTTTCCTCGCGTGAACTTGTGCTAGTTGGTAGTACTTCGTCGACGAGTGGAGGTGGAGTAACTTCTGTTACTACTTTCAACTCGGGTGCTGAATCGGTCAAACCTTGCGTTTTGGCTTTTAAATGGTTTACCTCCTCTCTAAATACCACAGCGAGTGGGAGAAGAAGAAAGGAGATAACAACAAGGCCATCCACTGTGTACTCAATCCTTGAGAAACTAAGCTTGTTTTGTACAAGGATCAAAACCATGAGAAACCCTGCAAGGAAAAGTGAAATATATAGAAGGTGGTAGAAAACTCTGTTGTTCTTAGGTTGGTGGACTGTGTTGAATATCCGAATTGTTGGAAGGAAAAGGAAGGAAACAGCAGCAGGGAGCCAAGCAATGAGTAAAATAAGGGCCTGAGGGTTGTGATCACCATAGAAGGCATGGTAGAGCTGTGTGATGATGGCACCACTCAGACCAACGTAACCTTTGAGTAGGCCTAAAAGGCTGCCACGGCTTCCTGGGAAGTTCTTGACACATGTGACTAACGCACCAGTGTTGGCAAAGGTCTGAGAATTAGCACCAATGCAAATGTAGAGACACATTTGCCAAACTTGGGGTTTGGCAATGCGGCCAGAGACTGCAAGCCATATCATGAAGTAGCCAAAGAAGTTCATAAGGACCCCTATTGAGAGTACCACCCAGGGGGGTGTTATCTCGTTGACCAACCCGGATATGACTCCAACGTTGGCACCTAGGTCTTTGAAGAAGCTGAGCAAGTTGAGAGTGGACTGGTCGTACCCTAAAGAGGTTTTGACCTCGTTAGAGTATAATCCAAACATATAGGTCGCCCCAGCAACGGACATGATAAGTAAAGATGCAAATAGCATGAACCAACGCCCGGTGATAACATGGTAGCTGAAACTCTTCATTCCTCTCAAACCACCACTACTCAAATCTGCCACCACCATTTTACAGTGATGTTGTATTTAGGATAAAATCAAACACTTTCTTGTGGCGTGAGATAAAAGAGGCTGAATGAAGTGAGGTGAGGCTATCCAGAATCACGAATATATAGAGAAGCCAAAGCAGTTTCGGCCAATATGGTAGTCAAAATTAATGATGTATCAGAGATTAACACGAACCACGTGTTCCTAACAATTTGTAATATAGGAGTGAATGTATATGGATTGAGTGGGGTGTGGTAAGATTGTTTCCCTACATATGAGGAAAAAAAAGTTGCACACGGAACAAATGATTGTAGTTTGACGCGGTGGTTTTTGGAAATAAAGGGCGGTGGTATCAGGGGAAGGATCTTATGAGGTAATTTAGGAAAAGAAAAAGGCGTGATAATAATTTTGTGGTAAGTACAATTATATGAATGGAGAAAGTGACGAGCACTCTATGTGGTGGTCCTAAGCAGCCACTATGGAGAAGAGCCTGGAATCAATCGTAAACTGGGGGTGGCCACCACTTTATGTGAAAAATGAACAATCCAACGCTTATTTTTAGTATTGGTAAGAAAAAATTTGAATTAAATTTTGATAACAACTAGTGTGCTCAAGATAACTTCTTAAACTCTGCTATGGTTTTAGCTGAGGACGTGTATGACACAGTATATAAGATTGATTTCGGGACAAAACTAAAGTGACTCAAATAATTAATCATGTTTGGTAATTACTCGATGTTATCCCTACCTTCATATCTCTAGCTTCTTGCTTTATTTTACGTGATTTGTTCACTCTCTATCTCTAACTTGTATATTTTCATCTTATTATTTTTCTTTTCATCCATTTTTCTTTCTAATAAGGTCGGTCACCTGAATCGCTGTGTTTATTTTGTCTTCTCTCTTTTGTTCGCGTGATCGACATCCTCTCCAAACTCTACCCACTCCACTATCCAAAGAGAAGACAAAAGAGTATGAATTTGTTAATATACCTAAATTCTGGTTCGCTCGAATGCAACATATGCGTAACAAAATAGTGACATAATTTGATTTTGGTACGTTATCTGAACCATTCCTTATTTTTGGTATCTATAAAATAGAGTCATTCATTGCATGCAGGTTGGATGAAAAAAAAAATGTCCCATTAGAATTTTAGATCATACCATAATTTCTGATCCACGCAAGGGAAAGAGGGAAAAAAAGAGACAAATTCTTCCTCCACCCCCATACCTTCTTCCTGCACCCCCATACAAAATTTTAATTCCACAACTGCCCTTATTAAAATTACTCAAATACCCTTCTTTTATTAAACAACTTTAAAATTTATGGTAAGACATCCGGATGAGGCCATCCGGTTCTCATTTTTTGAAATTTGAGAACCGGACAGCCTGACGTCCAGTTCATAAATTGTTAACCAGATGGACTGAATAGGGGTGTCATCTGGTTTGTAAGTTGTGAACCAGACGCCACCCCATCCAGTTGTCATAAGGTAAAAAAATTGCAAACCGGATGGGTGGTAGGTGGACCTCATCCGGTTTGTAAATTTGTGAACCGGATAAGGGTGTCATCCCGTTCACATTTTTTCAATTTTTTTTTTTTAAATGCATTGTGACAGATTCGTGAGGAGCATTAATGTGTAAAAAAGAAATGAATAGTCTCTTCTTTTGCTGATGTGTTTACTTCTCATTCCAATTTCCAATCCCTTAGGTTTCATAAAACTAAATTAATAGGCAAATGAAGAGTCAAAGAAGAGTCTTCTCTGTTGCATTTCACACAGAGTGTCTCTTTGACTCTTCATTTGTCTTAATTAAATTAATTTAATTTTATGAAAGCCAATGAATAAATGAATGAATTCTTGGAGAGCAGAGACTCTTCCGTTTAAGATGGGGTTGGGGTTGGAAATTGGAATGAGAAGTAAATACATATGAAACTAAATTAATAGACAAATGAAGAGTCAAAGAAGAGTCTCCTGCTGCATTTCACACAGAGTGTCTCTTTGACTCTTCATTTGCCTTAATTAAATTAATTTAATTTTATGAAAGCCAATGAATCAATGAATGAATTCTTGGAGAGCAGAGACTCTACGTTTAAGATGAGGTTAGGGTTGGAAATTGGAATGAGAAGTAAATACAGCAAGAGACTTTTCATTTCTTTTTTACTTTCAAGTATTAATTGGATGTGGTGATAGGTAACAACCAACTCCTCTGCTCCTCCCCAATCTATATTAATTTTAATTGGGTGGTGATAGGTAACAGCTAACCAACTCCTCTGCTCCTCACTAATCTATCACAGTGCACTTTAAAAAAATTGAAAAAATGTGAACGGGATGACACCCTTATCCGGTTCACAAATTTACAAACCAGATGAGGTCCACCTACCACCCATCCGGTTTGAAATTCACAAATTTACCTTATGACAACCGGACGGGGTGGCGTCCCCCATCCAGTCCATCCGGTTAACAATTTATGAACCGGACGTCAGGCTGTCCGGTTCGTAAATTTCAAAAAATGAGAACCAGATGGCCTCATCCGGGTGTCCTACCAGAAATTTAAAAATTGCTTAATAAAAGAAGGGTATTTAGGTAATTTTAACAAGGGCAATTGTGGAATTAAAATTTTGTATGGAGGTGCAAGACGAGAGTAGGGGGTGGAGGAAGAATTTGTCAAAAAAAGATGGAATTGATGAACCTCATTGCTACGCCTAAATTTGGATCGTGTCTAACGAAGCATGCTGTAAAAAAACTAGGAAGACAGTATATCGGTAAGCCCATTTAAGCCAAGGCCCATGTGAATTCACTTGTTTCAGCTGTGGTTGCTTTTCTTCTCCTACTTCTAGAAAAGGGTAATTTTTGCCTTGTACATGTTGAAACAGAGTTAATATCGTAGATAAATTACCACCGATGAAAATATGATGAAAACAGGGTTAGTATTATCTACAAATACATGTGGTTTTTACCATGTACATGTTGAAACAATTAATCATTTGCTACTAACACGTAAGGAGGCGAATAAGGTGTGGTACAAATGTGATCAAAGGACAGATATACATTCTGCACATCTAGGTAGATACTGCTAAGGAACATTTTCAAAGTTTCAAATTTAGGGAGATAGACGCAAAGCAAATACATTGTGGAAAGTAGTATAGATAAGAGTTATATAGAATTTATGGAAGTCTAGTAATAATGTAAATTTTAGGAAAAAAAAGTGTTTGATGTTGATGAGGTTTTACAACGGTAGTAAAGGCTTGGACATTAATTCTTTAAGAGCTATGATAAAACTATATTCACGTTTTTTGATTGGTATCTGAATCTAGTATTATGTTTGAAATCAATTGGAATTGCATACTGCTAACTTGCTGGAATCTGATGTTCTAATTTGTTGGAATATGCTTGTATCAGTTTAAGTCACATTTAGAAGAAGCACAGGACTTGCATTTCAAACAGTGTTAGTGCTGGACTTTTCTATGTACCTATTAAACTTGTTGGTACCACTCTGGCCCATCTTTATGAAGGCAAGTTTGGATATAGATGCATTTTTATCACTTCAGTCATCAAATCTTCATATTTGTTTTATCACAGACAATTGTCAATAGAGCTTGTGATGTTTATTATATTACTATGAGGTAATTGCAAGCTGAAGATAGAAGAACTTGAATTGGACAGTACATTAGTTTTTGTTTTATGCTGTTTTTTAACTATTGTGTGTTTTTCAGTCTTATTGTACTCGGTAATATACCTGTTGGAATAGCTCTTAGTAGGTTTTTTTTTTTTTGTGTTTAGGAACTGTACCTACTCAATAATAAAGATTCGACCGAATCTCTAAACCTCTGTTTATTATCAATTAATACATTATTAAAATTTATCCTCTAATTGGTTCTAATTAGTATCAATCACACAATATATTATTATAAAATATATATAATATTTAATGACTATGTCTTATAAATATAAGTAGGTCTACCAGAAATATCGTCTATTTTATTATTTTACTACTACTCATAAATTTTTAGATATTTTTTTTATACTTTTATTAATTTCAGTCGGTGAATTCCAATTTAATTCATCGTCATCAACTCGATTGGGATAATATTATCACGGACTATCCACTCGAGAATATTCGAGAATATTTGTAAGAATGAAATTGAAGTAATTTTGTTTGTAACTTTTTCAGTTTTTTTAATAAGGGTTGAATGACCTCTAAACGTTTTTTATTAATTTAATATTTTATTGTCGATAAAGAAAAAGAAAAAAACAAAAAGTAGTGTCAAGAGGGAAGTAAAATCCTTGAACTGAATAGATTCAATTTCACTTTCGTTAACCCATATCGATGTACTTTTCGTAAATAAAGTGAATAAGAAACTGTCAATAAAGAGTTATACAATCAAGAGAGGAGTTCATAATTTGGTATATATTGACGGACTTTTAGTAAACAGTCCTGTATTGTTGATTGTATATATTTTAGATTTTATAAACGGATTGGATTATGCAAATATTTTCATATTTATATATTCTTGTTGATAATAAAAAAATATAAAACCCATTAGTTGTTATCCTGACTATCAAAATTTATTACAACTTTAATTCTTATCTAATTATTTAAAAAAATAAAAATACAATTAAAATATTTTTTTATTCAGGAGAAATAAGGAGAGAGAGAGAAATTGGTGTCGCACAATTTATTAAAAACAGTTCTCAATAGATTAGCATAAAATGAGAGGAAAGTATCTTCTTTTCATTTTATTAAAAAAATAATATTTTTTTAAAGAAAAAATGGATAATTAATACCAAGAAAATACAGAAAGTAAAGAAATAAATTTAAATTATTCTAATTATTTATTTCCACTCATATAAAGCAGAAAAAAATCTCTTATTTTTCTCTATTATTTTATTTTATCCATATGTCTTTTTTATTGACTTGGTATCGTGCTTTTTAGTTTCCTTTTTGTAACAAAACGATATATGTTTGGAAAGTAAAAGAGTGTGTGAGAAGAATCTTCCCCATTTCCCTTGCTAGGTTTCCGATAACTATGTTCCATAATTCAGTTTATAAACAAGATATCTTTAAATTAATGTAGTACATTAACTTCATAGAAATATACTTCATTAAACTTAATAATGATGACAATTTATTTAACACAGGCATGCACTACATATATTTCCTTAAAAAAGAGAGATTATAATAACAGTAACTAACCCAAACACTTCATTTTCTAGTTTTCTTATCCTCTTCTCCTAAGGCATTTGCGTGTAGGTTGATAGTGGTTTGGTCGTACCCCAAAGAGGTTTTGACCTCGTTAGAACCAATGGGTCAAACTGTTCCACTCGGTGCCGCAATCAGGGTGTTTCAGATACACCAAATCAGGTAGAGGAGAAAATTATAAACAATAATAAGGTTTGTTTCTGTAATTATAATAGAACCTAGAACAGAGGACAAAGAAATAATTAATCTGGTTGCATAAAATGCAATTTGAAATGTGAAGTCCTGTGGAAGAAATATATATGAATTAAGTTATTTTTATATGACATTTGTGGGTCAATTTCTGGGGTATTACTATCGATGGTGGCACAGTACAACATAATGTTAACCGCTCACTATTTTTTGTGCAAGTCCATCAGTTTTGCACCCACAAAAGTATTCAGAAGATTTTTTTATATTAATTGGAATAATTGATATAAAAAAACCCACAAAAAATATTTTTGATGCAGTTATTTCAAATACCAAATGCAATATAGCATGAGGTAATTCAATTATTATTTTTAAATAATTACCAAAATAATTGTCTACCCTCACTATCAGTACATTGGAACACATGTAAATCAACATAAATGAAGTATATGCAATTAATCAAGTTCTTTTACCTAAATGTAGGGTACGGTACTGACTAAACAACTAGAGAATATTCCAAAAGTTTAAACTGAATAAACTGTACTTTCACAGTTAGCATCTTCACTTAATCATATAATTATCACGTTTCCCTTTCAAAATTTAAGAAAAGAAGAAAATGAATTGGATATACTTAAATGAAAAGAAGAAATTATTTAGGAGTTGTGGTTGTTGGGACCACCCCTTATTTATTTGAGCTGGTATATGTTTTGATATGTGTTGTTTTATATCAGTTCAAGGTTAATTTATGTATATATATAAACTAATTAGTGAAAAGGTTTGAACACCCAATGTGTTATTCATTTAATTTATTTTTTTCTAATAATAAAAATACTTAAATTAACCAATATGTCTTGATTAAATCACAACTGTCTTCCTGAAAGTGTGTTTTCTATTAGCATAGTGAAGAATTTATCAATTTAAACTCCAAAAGAGCCTATAAAAAAAGTTTTTTTGAAAAAATATTTTTTTTATGAAATTAAAAATAGAATTGATATCACCTATTTTATAAATTTTTAAATTCTTTATCTGTTTATAAATATACCTCTAAAAAAATCAAGGTATTACTCAAAATACTATTGATAATTTAATATATTAAATAAAAAATCAAAGAGATATAACTTTTACAATTGAAAAAAAAATTGAATAACGAAATGTCTAAAAAACTTTCAAATTGAGAAAAATTGTGTTAAGCAATGTGTGTGTGCATATATACTATTTTTTAATCAAAACTTCAATTTTGTTTTAAATAATGACATATTTCAGTTAATATAGTATATAATATTTAAAATTTATATTTATATTACTTAAAATTTGTTGAAATAAATAAAAATAAAATTAGATTTTGAATATGTAAAATTACTCATAATTAAAAACTAATTTATAAAACACTCTAAAAAGCGGATTTAGATTTATAACTAATATTTTAGTCTATGCATTGATATTTAATATATACATATTATTACTGAATATTATTTTGTGTAATATTATACAATTTACATATTTATTTTTACATAATTGAATTTCTCATAAATAAATATTTTTAATATATACATTATTAACAATGAAAAAATATTGTAAGAGGTTATTTTGATTATTTGATAACTTTTTAAAAATGTTAAACTACAATTAAGATAAGTAGATAAAAAGGATAAAAGATATTAATTTGAGATAATTAGTTAAGACAAATAACTTTTAGCTTTATGTAAAGGAATAAAAATCGAAAACAAGTATATAAAAACATTTAAAATGTTAATTGAGGTAATTAAAATACATGTATTACTCATAAGAATCTATCAAAACATACTTAGTATCTATTGCAAAGTTTTGTCTGTAACAGATGCGAATCTTTTTCCCATTCCTATTTGAGGATTTTGAAATGTAATCCACAAAACTTCAACTGGAAAATGTTCGAAAGGGACTAATAGGGTTCCATTATTTAGCTTAAATGTTAATAAAATATTATATTATTACTCTCAACTTTGGCAGTTTTCACCATTTGTACCACATAACATTTTTTTTCCTTTTCCTTATTTTTTTATTAATTTAGTTCTTATTTTTATTTTATTTGAAGACGCAATTATTACTGATCCTACCTTTCTTTTCATGTTCCATGATTACCGGAGTCATGTTGGTGTTATTGGAATATGAGTTGGTTTCAACTTATCTCCTAAAATTTTTTTTGACAATTTTAATAATCTTATTTCAATTGTTTATAAAACTAAATTAACTTATATAAAACTAATTTATAAAAGTTCTCTAATGTATATTTAAAATATTTTATTTTCAATTTAAATATAAACTAATTTTACTTACACAAAAGTTTTTTTTATAAAAGATGTAATCAAACTTCTACAACTTGTGACAGTGCAAACAATTTGGTAGTAGAACATTTGTACGACCAGTAGAAATCTATATATGTATAGATGTTTCAATTATTTACATCAATGAATCAATGTATGGAGATATCATTGGGACATCTCTAATATATTGTGTTAAGTTATATTTTTTCTAATTTTAAGTATTTTTGTTCAATAGATTTAAGAAAAATATTAAAATGTTGGCCACATTTTACTTTCAAGAATTTGGCTTTTGACCTTGGGCTATATAAAAATAGGGAAAAGTACTATGGCCTTACATAGTCCTTTATAAAATAAATTAGTTTATGGTTCAGTTTAAAGAGAATGTATTAATTGTATCCTTTAAAAAAAGAAAATGGATTGTAGGAATTAAAAAAAAATTAAAATAATATAATTATTCAGAAAATAAATTAAATTTTTTATGTAGTTTGTTCAAAAATCAAATTTTTTAAAATTATTTAATAAAAAATTATTTTTTTTGAAAAAATTTAATAAAAAATATTGACTTTTTCAAATCAATTTTTTCAATAAAATGTTGATCTTAAGTATCACGGTAGATTTTGGTTATAGGGTTTCAGTTTTTTTACTTTTAGTATCTTATTGGCTCAGTTTATGTGTCTATTTTGAATATAAATTTGTAAATTTCCTTTGTGTTTGACAATGATCTGTATCTTATCAAAACTGTCTCAATCTTTTAAATAGTTAAAACATATTTAATATACTTCTTATTTATTAATTTCTTTTAACAAAAAAAAATTATAGATTTTAACATTTCATACATTATTATCATAAAAAATACTATTAAAGAAAAACAAAAAAAAATAAATAACAAAAGGTATAAGAATAAAAAAAAAAAAAAACAGACTCTCCACAAATAAAATAATAAAATACGACGGATGCAATTTTTTTATACATTAATATCTTTCTTAAAGACAATTTTAAACTTCGTAACATCACAAATCTGAATGCACTTCTTTCATCTATCTTAATTTAATATATATATATATATATAACCAAATGTATGAGAAAGTAAAAAATGTTTTTTAAATCTATCCAATTGGGCAGATTCAAATCAATTTAGTATTATTGATATTATTATTATTAAGGATTATATATTGTATAATGATACAATAATTATTATATTAAGTATGTAGTGTAATGTTTTGTTTAGCATATTAATGTTTTAAAACTACACTTGTGTTATCATTTTAAAATAATACTTTTTATAGACATTTACACCTGTTTATCTTATATTTATTTTCAAAAAATAAAGTGATAGAACTGGAAAATACCTCCTACTATTGAAGAAGAGAGTAATGAGATGTTCAATGTTAATAAAAATTTCCCTTATAAATTAAGAAAATAATGGTTCCATAACTTTTTATATGTAATTAATTCATAATTTTTATATTAATATATAATAATTGCAACATTTAAACTAACTAATAACTGAAAAATATCACTCCATTATAATTGCTCACTTAGGCTAGGTTGAGCAGAATTATTGAAAAAGAAGTTGAAAAGTAAAAAATTAGTTAAAAGCTAAAAAACCAACTAAAAATTGTAAAAAAAAAATCTAAAGTTATTTAATATAACTAGTTGTAAACTAATACATAAAAAATTATTTATTGAATGAAATCTTAATATTGAATAATCACTCATTTTTAATAATTATAATTTTATATCATTTAATTTATTTTAAATTTTTATTATCTAAAGTAGTATCTGTGTAAAAATTTACTTTTCATAATAATTTAAAATAATTATTATTTCTCAATAAAATTAAATATTTTATTAAAAAAACATTGAATAATGAAAAAATACTAAACAAATATACAATTAAAGTAATAATAAAAAAGTATAACAATAAACAAGGTTTAGACATTAAAATTTTCTATTATTATTTTAAGAAACAAGATAACAAAGTCAAAATTTCATTTAAGTTTAAAACGCCAATATGAGTAGCTTATTAAAATAAACTAAATGCTACTCAAAAAATTATCTTATCAAATAAAGTTTGTTAAATTTTCATCTATTTGATTTTATCTTTAATTTAGATTAGTTGTTTTACCATATATGCATTTAACTAATTTTCAAATGATATCTTATTTTATAGAGTAAAGAAGACCACACTAAAAATATTAGAACTTACATATAAATTCAGTTTTGTTATTCTTTTAAGGGATCGTTAAGCTTTCAAACTTGCCGACCAAAACAAATTAAGCTTTCAAACTTGTGTTCAAGATAGGATAAATTTAAAATTAGGTTAGAAATTTAAAAATGTTTTAAGCTTGGACTTTAGGTTTAGAAACTTACATCATGAAAAATCTAGTTTTACATCTTTATGTTTACAATATATATATATATATATATATAGTTGGTTTAGAGTAATGACATGAAAAATTCATGTTTTTATCTATTTTCAAAAATAATCTGTTCTTGTTATAAATAATTAGTTACTTATACTTTTAATCTAATTTTATTATAAATCTGATTAATTTCATCAAATAAATGATGAGAAAGTATTTAGGACTAAAAAAATAAAGTTAGAAAATGAATAAAACTAAAGTTGGAATGTTGATAGTGAACACGGGACTCAACAAAATTAAACCAAAATCAATTAAATTAAAAACTCAAGTAAATATGTAATTACAGATTTCTTTCACACCATTATGTCTAATACTCTCCAAGAGTGATGACATATAGTGATATTATTCTACAATTGCGAGTATATATAATTTTAAATGATCTTATAGTTCAGATTACAATTATCAAGTGACACAATATTTATACTTTTACCATATTCAAATTACAATCTTGATAATTAATTACTTTTTAAATTCAGTTTCATTTTTAAATTTTTTTCAAAAGTTGTGATTTCTTTTTTCTTCGACTAAATAAAGATGTTGATATGCAATGGAAGTTACTAATGAAAGTGATGAAAAATCTGTTGCCAGAAGCTAGGATCACTAAAGATATGACATCATCTTTTGACCCGTATTAAAAAAGTGAGTAATTAAGTACCTTTTGAAAGCTGTTTTTTGTTTATTATCTTTGTTTTATATTTTACGTTATTTAGCCGGACAATTACCACTGTCCAAACACATCCAAAGAAATAATTCGAAGTTTAGACTAACAAATACTAATCCAAGAAATGAGAGTGTTGACCTCTTCCCTGTCTTCTCTGCAATCTCCTTTTTGTTTATATTTCTTTCTGTTGAAAAAAAAATCCAAAGTCCTTCATCTGTCTCTTCTATTTGTAATGTAAAACATTTCCACCTTGACGATGAAGCCAACAAAGCCGGCCTTCTACTTCATTAATTTGGACCTCTCACTCACATCAATTCTTTATTTCTATCTCTATAATTGTTCTATTCCACTGCAAGAGGAAGACATTTGAACTTTGTTGAATACTATTCACTGTTCAGCCATGGATGAAGGAGCTAAGAGAATGGAAGAAGGCCTCAATTCAGCATTAGATGAAGATGGTAATAAGGATGACTTGAAGAAACAGGTAACCGTTAAAAGCAGTAAAGGAAGTTCTACAGTTGAGCATGAGAAAGACACAATGGCTAAGCCTGTGACTGTGGATGAGCCATCGGAGCAACCAGTGGTTAAGAAGAAGACCAAGAGGGTTGCAACCCTCGATGCATTTAGGGGTCTCACCATAGTGGTTAGTGCTCTCCAAAACCCTTTTCTTTGCCAAACACTCTGCATGGCCAAACTACTTCTTCATGCATTTATTTTAAACTTATTGTTGATACAACACTTGATCAATCGTATTTTTAATATTAATTTGTGAATATAATAGATTTGTTAGAGTTTACTATAAATAAATAGATCAAATCTTACCTTACAAATAAATAAATTGTATAAGATTGAATTAGACATATATTTACTTTTTATTCTTATTTATAAATAAGGATTAATTGTTAAATATTTTTGACACTTAATTTATGTGCAGTTGATGATACTGGTAGACGATGCTGGAGAAGCTTATCCACGCATTGATCACTCCCCATGGAATGGATGTACTTTGGCCGATTTCGTTATGCCTTTCTTTCTTTTCATTGTTGGGGTTGCCATAACCCTTGCACTCAAGGTATCAATATAATAATGGTTCATGCAAGATATATACCATTATGAAGACGGTCTTAAACATCTCCTCTAGATTATTTTTCTGAGCAAGTTATGTTTCACTTTTTTCTATTTTTTTAAAGTTGCTTATCTATAAAATTAGCATTTGGAGTGGATTAGATTTTATTGATAAACTTTGATTAATGATGCAGAGAGTTCCAAAGAAAAGGAATGCTGTAAAGAAGATAATCCTTAGGACAACGAAGCTTCTCTTCTGGGGTATAATTTTGCAAGGTAAACCCAAATTGTTGCATTTTCTGATGTATCAGAAAAATAAAAATAAAAACCTTCTGAACAAATACATATATATATATATATA
>Ga0099824_1006904_pt1 | contig 15359 bp, 8 predicted proteins | sample SiratrowhiteBW_FD_76837 | JGI IMG/M metagenome (GOLD analysis project Ga0099824, IMG submission 76837) | Root nodule microbial communities of legume samples collected from California, USA - Siratro white BW | ecosystem: Host-associated > Plants > Roots > Nodule | place: USA: California...
ACACTAACTTTTGCAAAAAAAAAAAAAAAATTAAAAAAAATTTTTCTTTTTTTCTAAATTTTTTTTTTTAATTTTAAACATTTTTTTTTTTTTTTTAAATAAATTTTAAATTTTTTTTTTTTTTTTTTTTAAAAAATTTATTGTGTATATATATATATATATATATATATATATATATATATATTATTGTTTAAGTTTTTTTTAAATAGTTAATGATATGTATACTTAGTTTTATGTTTTATGAAAGTGTTACAAAATATATATAAATTCGCACAAAACTTATACTTTTGTTTCTCATTAAGCGATCCAAAAATATATAAGTTATGAAATGTCGAATTAAACACTTTCATTTTTTTTATAATAAAATACTTTTGTTTTTCGTTAACGGGCACATCTTTTAAAATATGTTTTTAGCACAATTTTATTTTTTTCCACCTATATTTAAATATAATATATATCATAATAAATAAATATTAAGTTATAAATATAAACATACCAAATAAAATCTCTATCAAAATATATATTATATAATTATAATTAATCTATTGATATATAATTATAAATTATCAAAAATTTCTCCTGATAATAAATGAAAAACAATTCATACACATATTTTCACATTAAAATGTTATCTAACTTTTTTCTTATTTAAACACAAATAATTACCATGTTGGTTTAAATGTCATAGTTCATGCTTTATTTTTTTTTCTCGTATAAATGTTATAATATATTTATCACTTGAAAATTAACATATACTTAAGTAATATACACACATTGCACTTCTTAGATAAAAATGAGAGAATAGAACTTTAGCGATATTTCAATCACTTGAGTGTCCTTGTGTATATGCACGATGCTTACAAGTTTTATAATTCATGGATGTCACCACCAACTCTCATTAAGCAATTATCATATTGTTTGAGTAAAATAATTTCATAGAAGAAAAATGGTTGTTTTTATTTTTCTTAGTTAAGTTAAACAACTATTGATTGAGTTTTTTTCACTATCTTTTGAGAGACAGTGAATGATAAATATAATTATTATATATGCTTGAATGTCATTTTAAAGTAGAGAGACTGCTACAAGAATATTCAACCTGATAACACTTATTATTAACAAACAAAGAAGATAACAATAGAATTTTCGGATCAACTTCTTGTTGTCTCAAAATACAACTCTTAAAATATCCTTTGTTTTTAATACTATTTAACACCCTATATACTTCATATTATATCAAATAATTATTAAAAATATATCCATGACATCTTTAATATGGTTACGTCTAACTATTATAAATAATCAATCCACATGTCAATATTAACTAATTTTATTTCAATTGGTGTTCGTTAGAACATTTTTTCCTCTGACACTTTTAGAAACCAAATATATGCAATAATCAAATCTTAAACCAACAGCATTTTATCTTAATAAATCATTTCAAAAGAGGAAAAAATAATTGTATTCAGATCTCGGTAAAAAGTAATTACTTAAAAATATTTAATTTCACTATGATAGCATTGCTTTCTTAAATATTTTAACTTCTGTCTTAAAATTAAAATGTGGTAGAATTTCCTTTAAGCTAAAAAAATTCATAAATTATTTTTAAGAAGATGGAGTTTTAAATAAAATAAAAAAATATTTATTTTTTATTTATAAGTTTAATTTTTTTATTTTAAAATGAAATTTAAATCTTACACTAAATCTTTGTTTAGCATATATCATAAATCGTAATAGGTTGAAAAAAGTCAATTGTATTTTAATATATAATTAACGTATATTATTTTTATTAAAAAATATATATTTTCTTTCGAGTGTTTAATGTATTTCAAATATCTAGTCAATGTGAAAAAGTTTTTTTTATGGCAACATTTTTTCTTATTCTTCTTTCTCGTAGTTTTGTTAACAACTAGTTTTAAAATTATTATCAATTTCACCATGAAAGAATGAAATGAATAATTATAAGAAAATTCAAACTCATAGTTTGAATAGAGTTTCATATATTAAAGTTTATAAGCACAACATATTACACAAAAATGACGGACACATTCCATTGGTGGATTTTTTTTTTATTTTTTTATGTTGCTGCAAATGATATAATTAATTATAATTAGTTACCATTAATCTAGTTATGTTCGTTTTCATGAAAGGAAAGAAAGAGAAAAAAGAGAGCCTGAAGGTGTGTATATATATATATATATTATTGGTTGTCTTCAATATAAAGTGTTTGTAAATAAAATAAAGATATAAACGTCCATTATAAGATTTATTTTTACGAAATATAACAAATTTAAAAGTTCTAGCAATGAAACTTTCTTTCTTATTTTTTTTTTCTTCTCAAGTTGAAGAAAAAACAAAAATGCAAAAACTCCATACAAAATTTATTTTTTTCTTACATATATAAAGAATCCAAAGAGAGAACAGCATCTTCTTATCTTCTTTGTTTCTTCTCTTATTTGTTTATTTATTTTTTACTTCAAATAAATTATAAACTTTAAATATTGTTTTTTTGTAAAAGTTATTTTACCACAAATAATAGACTTATTTATGCTAAAATAGTTAGCATTGTAAAATACATTAATCTTAAAAAAAACTATTTTGATTTTAAAATAATAAAAATTATTGATTTTTTCAAAGTACATAGAATCAGACTTTGACATTTTCCTATCAAATTCTTATTGTTATTTTGTATGCACAGCCTAAAATCAAAATATTAATCAAATTAAAAAAAAAATTAAGTTAATCTCTCATCCTATTGATACATCGTTTACTACTATAGTGTATAACAACTGGAAACGCATGTCCATGCTTTTGTATTTAAAAATATAATTTTAAAAAATTTAAATAAAATTATTTTTATAAAAATAACTGTGAAGTTATAGGATTATTTTAATTGGGTTACGCACTTTATTTTTAAAAAATAATTATACCATCATGTATTTCATTAACTAATAAAATATTTTAATTTAGTAAAAGATAAAATTATCTAACTAAATATGACATGAAAAACTGTATTATCTTTAAAATATTAATTCTATAAATCAGTTTATTATTAGCATTCTCTAACTTCGTTTAAAAATATATTAATCTTTTTAATTGCCTTGTATTTTTAAACCACTAAACGGTTAACTTTATTAATAATTATACCAAAGACACCAATTTAAGAAGTTAAGAATTTTTTTTTTATAAACAATTAAAAGTATATTGAAACTTAAAGTAGTGTATATTAAACAACATTTTATTATCAAATTTTAAAGGTATTAAAATTAAAGAATTATGAATAAATATTAATTCTATAAATCAATTTATTATTAGCATTTTCTAACTTAATTTAAAAATATTAATCTGTTTAACTGTCTTATATTTTTAAACCACTAAACGGTTAACTTTATTAATAATCATACCAAAGACACCAAATTAAGAAGTTAAGAATTATTTAAAAAAATAAAAAATAAAAGTATATTAAAACTTAAAGTAGTGTACATTAAACATTTTATTATCAAATTTTCAAGGTATTAAAATCAAAGAATTATGAAGAAATATTTTACTTAAAATTATAATAAAAACATTTCAAAACATTTTTTTATATTATGAATATCAAAGAACTATGAATGATACTATATTTCCTTATAATTATTCTGTTCCTTGATTAATAATATCCTCAAAATATGTCTAACTTCCTTATTTTTTTAAAGTAACACCTAAGAAACCAATAATTAATATTAATATTAATTTAATTATTAATTATGTAGATTAATTGACGTTATATTGGCTTACATCAAATTCAAGTTTGCTAAAAATTTCATAAACATCATATATGTGGCTAATATAGATAATATTAGTAAATGAATATTCTTAATGGATAATGAAAGATAATCAGTATGTGAATTTTAATTATTTACATGTTTCATCGATAACTTGTGAATAACTATTACACAATAATTATTGTTATTTAATCTTATTTAAATATTTTAAAAATCAATAATCATAATTATTTACCTGTTTGATCGATAACTTGTGAATAGCTATCACACAATAATTATTGTTATTTAATCCTATTTAAATATTTTTAAAAATCAATAATCAAAATAAAATTATTAGTGAAAAAAATATTAATTTTTATTTAATTATATATATTATTCAGACCTGTCAAATAGAAGTTATTTTTAAACAAAATAATTTTTTAAAACTTGTACTTTAAGTGTAATTCATTTAAATTTATTTTTTTTAGAAACACTAAATTTATTAGTACTAATAATTTAGTGTATAATTTTATTTGAATTTTACTTTAAAATTATTTCTTATCTGAGTTTTTATTTTAAAGTCTTGTTTTTAAATAATTTTATTTACAATTAAGAAAATAAAATAAAAAATATTTGCTGATATCCAGGAATACTTGTAAATATAAAAGTTTTCCTAATATTTTATGAATATCCAATAGATAACAAAGGCAAAAGACAAATATTTTTTAGACAGGAGGAGTAAAGGAAAGCGTGTAGACACTACTCATTCCCGATTTGTTGTATCTCTACATATAAACAAAATCAAATAATATTTACTTTTTTTTACCAAATTAATCATTCAATTTATGTTAAAAATAGTTTATAAACAAATGTTGCATGTATACCTAATAATCCTAATTGCAATCAATACATACATGCCTATTATGGAATGAATAGTAGATGCATTCCTTCTAAAGAAGAAATAAGACATACGCACTTTCCCAGTTTTCTTATTTCATTCAATTATAATTTGTAAATCACATGTGTAGGTTAGGTTTTAACTTTTATAATAATTACATAAAATTGGTATATATTAAAAATAATATTTGATTGGTTAACATGTATAACCGGGCAGCCTATAAAACCCTTGAGTCTCTGTAAGGCTTTCAACAAAAGCAGTGCTCTGTTTGGTGTGGCTTTCATTCTCACCAAGCCTCTCTACTCTGCTCTGTTCCTTCTGCCATAAACTTTCATGTGAGAAAATTCTGCTAATTCTTCCATTTGTGGTTCTTATTTTTCTTTCTTTTACATGTTTTTTAATTTTTGGGTGTAGATTTTATTTTTATTCTTCTCTATTAAACCAAGTCTTTTATGCAGCATAGTGTTTTTGACTGTGTTGTTGATCAAAGTTTTATTTTTTTTTGGAATATGAGATTGATGGGGTACATAGTGTCTTTCGCTGTCATGCCTGTTACTACCAGTGAAAAAAAATGCTAAATTAATAGCTCAAGTTCAAGTGCTTTTAGAACAATTTTTTTGTAAACATTTTTGGGAATCCTTTTTTATATAACTTAAAATACATCTTTTATAAACAATTCATGTGTGTATATGGTTGTTATTTTTTAATGTATGAATTTTAATTATATATTTATTGTTTTTGATATTTAATGTTCATAAATTTGACGAAGGATTGACTTTTAACTAGATATCCTTTTTCAATTATAATATTCTATCCAACAAAATTAAATATTACAAGAAGATGAAATAAAATAATATTAATAACTTACTTTTTTTTAATGATATGTTTAGGAGAAAAAATCATCAGAAAACCTTATTTAAAATTGCAACTTTCAAAACGTTTCAGCACGAGAATATCATGGTCCTACACGAGATAACCTTAAAACACGGATTTCCTTATGTTAAAAAGAACTATATAGTGCACAATTTACTAAACTAACCGTTCATGCATATTGTTTTTCATATTCTCTACATCAAAATTACCAAATACTAAATTAACTAACGGCTAATTCACTATTTTTTTTTTTAAATACATCATTTCCCAAGTTTCCTACCTTTCTTTAATTTTTATAATAACTGTTTCAAAAATTAAAATTATTATTTTGTATTGTATAATGGTGCGGGCTTATTAAACTCATAATTATAACATTAAATATTTAATTTATTAGCATTTTTTATGTTATATTTGAGAGTTATTTATGTTATAGTATAAAGAGATATTAAAAAATTATTTTCAGAAAGGTTGTTCTTTAATTATATCTAGAATTTCATTTTTATAATATATATTATTTAATGAAATAAAAAATATTAAAATGAAAATGAAATAACATTAAAATGGTGTAGCTAAGGCCATGAGAAAATAGAGATTGGAGTTTGGGAACAAAAGTCGTGGAGTTATTGGTTTGCGTGAGCCATATATATAAGCAACCAAACCCACCGTTTGTCTTTCAGTTACATTCATAACATAGCAAAACCAAAAACCAGAGAAAGAGAAAGAAAAAGAAGAAGAAAAGAGACATGGAGTGGTGTTTGTCAATGCCAAAGGTTGAACTGCATGCTCACCTCAATGGATCCATCCGCGAATCCACACTTCTGTAATTTTCTCTTCTTCTATCCAACTTCAATTTACTTTTTTTCTTTGCTCTCTTTTCAGGATGCATAACCTCAACTTGATTTTATTCTTATTATTATTTTTTCAGAGAACTCACGGAGGGTTTGATTGGAAAGGGTGTCATAGATATCTCCGAAGCGGAGCATATCATCAAGAAATGTATGTATGCCTCTCTTGTTTATTCTGCTGTTTGGTTGCTGGAAAAGACAAGACCGCCAACAAACATGTCCCTCTCTTTCTGTTTTTCTATGCTTGCTCTTTCGTTAATTGTCCACCCTGTCTCTCTTTCAATGCGCCCCTTTTTCCATTTTCAAATTCATGTTGACGTTTCACTTCATGCTCTCTAAGCCTTCTCTTCCAAACTTAAACCACAATTCATCCCTGGATAAACCAACCAACTCACACAACCATCCATCAATTATCTTTTTATTAACCTCTTAGTGAAACCATATATCTACCTATATATATATATGGCACCACTTCTACCTATTCAGTTGCTTCCTTGATTTTCTTTTGGCTTCTTGCATAACTGGTGGTGGACTTTTTTTTATTTTTATTTTTTAATTTTTTAATTTTACTCCTATTTCTGTTATGCTTAATTTATTTTTGTTTCTTCATGCTCACACTGATGTTAATTGTGGTGTTGTGAATACAGACAATCGTTCCGTGGCTGAAGTTTTCAAGATGTTTGACCTAATCCACATTCTCACAACTGATCACAAGACTGTTTCAAGAATTACCAAAGAAGTATGGCTGCTTGGTTGTTACGTAAATTTTGTTTTTGCTTAATTTATTGCCTTTTCTTTTTACAAGTGATAATGGTGAAAGTAGTAATAATAATAATACTTGAAAACAGGTTATTGAGGATTTTGCATCGGAGAATGTTGTCTATTTGGAGTTGAGGACTACTCCAAAGGTAACTGAAGGAGATTGGTAATTCAGGGTGTTCTTGTGGTTTCCATTGATTGTGACAATTGATCTGACGAAGAAAATGTTATTTTTGGTTCCACCGTTCAGAGAAATGATTCCGTGGGAATGAGCAAACGCTCTTATGTTGAAGCTGTTATCAAAGGTCTGAGATCAATCACTTCCGTCGACGTGGATTTCATTCCACATTGTGAAGATTCAAAGAGTCTTTTTAGTTCTCTACCACCTATTGGACATGTGAGAAAAAGAATCTATCTTAGGCTTCTCTTGAGCATTGACAGAAGGGAGACAGCAGAAGCAGCAATGGAAACTGTAAGATAAAATGTGCAAGTAATTTGAAAACAAAAACTTTCAGCTTGCGGTGTGCTGACTTTCAATGTTACATTTCTATGTTGTAGGTCAAGCTTGCATCGGAAATGAGGCCATTTGGGGTAGTTGGAATTGACCTCTCTGGAAATCCATGTATTGGTGATTGGTACATCAAACTGATCCAAGGCTTGATTGTTGTAATGCTTCTTCATGTTTGAAAATCGATGCTTATTCTAACCCATTCTTAACTTCCGTAGGACCACTTATTTGCCGGCATTGAAATTTGCTCGAGAACAAGGTCTTTATGTAACAATTCACTGTGGCGAGGTGGGCTAATCTATAGCTCTTACTTGTGACTTTTGGAGTTTCCCTGACTTAGTCTATTTTTACGACTAATTGATTTTAGGTACCTAATCCAGAGGAGATAAAAAATATGCTTGACTTTCGTCCCCAAAGGATTGGACATGCTTGTCACTTGGAGGATGAACACTGGAGACAGCTGAAGTCGTCTAAGATTCCGGTCTGACTTTTTCACCACCCTTATAGTTAAATTAAACTAGTAGAAGTAAATTATGATTCAAGTTGAAGGGGAAATTTTAAGTGTGAATTTAGTTGTATTATCTAAGAAGTTCCTCATACATAACAATAAAAAATATTATGAATATACAGTGACTCCTCATATATTATGAAAAGGTCATGTCTTCACTGATCAACACTTCTGGGCTTCTGATCGTTGCTATGCTTGAATTCATTTTACATAATATCAATTTGCAATTTATAGCCAGCTAAGATACATATTATTTATTCCATCTTCATTATTTTCAGGTTGAAATCTGTTTGACATCAAACATTAGGACACTGACCATTCCATCCATAGATGTTCACCCTTTTGGTAGGTGCCACTTGTTTATAGTTGAAGTTGGTGATCATAAATATAGAATCAATGGAGGAACCGTTAGTTTAACTTCACAAAGAAGATGCTGTATGCTTGAAAGTGACTTTAGATTTTGGCTAGCTTCTGTTTTTTATGTCGGGAAAAAACATTAACAGACAGAAGAACTTTTGGAGAAGTCAGAAGTTGGGCATGTATGATCCTCTTCTAACTTTTTTTTTTTTTTTTTTCTCAAAAATCTTTTTTTGAGACAATAACATATTACCCATAAATCAATTTCTCTCCCAAAACCTATATTAAGTGACGAAATAGTTTTCTGAAACAGTATTTTAAAAGCAAAAAAACAGAAACAGTTGGGAGACTTTTTCTCCTCTTCTGTTTTCTTCAAATGTTCTGTTCAAGTTTTCAGGAAACAAACCTTTTAACGTGTTCAGGGGACACACATAAACAAAAGAGACCCGTTTTGACTTTCTTAACAGTGATTACAGCATGTAATGCTCTTAACATTTTGCAAGAGAAGTTCATCTCTTCTTGTTGGAGAAAAAATCTGACTTTTGTGGGTTAGAAACAAGTTAATGGTTCTATCACCAAGAGGATTATCAATCCAAAGTATCTAGGTATGTTTAGACAGATAAGCTACTAAGCTGAAAGTCTATATAATAATCATACTCTTATCCTCAACCACTTGTCAAGTAATTTCAGAGTTGTTGTATATATCAGGGGATCTACATTAAAAAAAAAAAAAAAACTCTCTTTTAACTTCATGATCTTGCTGGTGCAGGTTATTTGTACAAAGCAGAACATCCTTTAGTCCTGTGTACTGATGACTCGGGTGTGTTCTCTACCAGTCTCACCGAGGAATACAAATTTGCTGCTGATTCATTTGGTACGTTTCACTTTACTTTTGCAGGCAGTACTTTTTAATTAATTGACCAGCTTTTGCTGACCACATGCCTCATTGATTATTTATTAGGGCTGGGAAGGAGGGAAATGTTTGAGCTTTCAAGGAATTCTATTGAGTATACATTTGCAGAAAGCCAAGTCAAGGAGGATTTAAGAAAGTTTTTCAATTCAGTGGCAAAAAAATATGGAAGTGAAACTAATAACTAAAGCTTTATCTTAGATAATATCTGCATTAGCTTGACTTTAGATGTTAGCTAGCGATCCTTCTGGGTCCTGTCCCTTATCATAGATTGAAATTGGCAAAAAATGGATGAAGTGATAAAATAAAGGTGTAGTAGTATTTGCATATGATTTAATGAGTAAAGTTTATGAGTATTTTAATTGAAATCCGAAGGAAAATTATCCTATATTTTCTCATTTCGCACGTCACTTCAGAAGTTATATCCCTGCAATTGGTCCTTGATAAAATTATTCAATCCAGTGACTCTTCTAGGAGGTTCGGGTTGATTAGCTACACAACATTGCAATATGGTCACGTCATTGGATATATATGCTGACTGGATCACGATTCACAATCTTCTAATACTCCACACAATCTGAACCATAAAAAAAATGTTGTTTTCACATAATTATAATATAAAGGATTTCTTTAACATTTAACATAATATGCATACGTTGGATGAGACCGTTGGACGGTGTAGTTGGTTTTTGAACAGCATGTGATACTAATCCACGCTGACCCGTACAACCTTGCCTAATAATGCCGCAATTACCACTTTTAAATTTGACCACTACAATGAACTTTTCCATTTTGCCATACAGTGGTGAAAACCGAAAAGAGTGGGTTCGGTACACTTTGTATAAAAGAGTGTACAATTTTAAGCCTTCAAATTTCAATCTCATTATCATACCAACATAACTATTTCTAGATTGATGAACATGACAAGCAACAAGAGGTGAACCAGTGATAATAATTAATCTTCTTCTACCACTCCAATAAAATAATTCCCAAAAAGACTTCATTGAAGTTGACAACATGAAGAAGTGTCGCAAGGAATCTCTTCATGCTTCAAAACATAAATATAGGTGGCTCTAATAAACTTGTTAGCCAGGGAATTTCTTTCATGTTACCGACATTTACCAATAAGTCTTTTGAGAGTGATTTCATTATGAGACAGAAGAAGATCCAAGGTATCTTTACCATGTTTCACTGCTAACGGTCTATATTCGTTATATTTATATACATATTCCAAGTGTACTGTACTTTTCTGAGTATAATTCTAAGGGCTAAAGCTATAATAAAAAGCTATATATATACATGCATTATTTTTGTGTACATATTTTGTAAATCTATTTTAGTAAAATAATAATAATAATAATTATTTCTCTATCACTATTTTTTTTTTATATTTTTCAAATCATTCACATCTTATTGGATATAGAGTTATGTGGAAGTTCTATCTTCATCTTTCTTAGTTTACATTATTCCTTTTAAAAAAACTTAAAACGTGTTTAGTTATGTTAACTACTAGCAAAATTCCCCTGGAGCACCTTCCTTGAAACACATTTCCATTTAGCTCACACTTCACACCTCATCGTCGTTATTACAGTCACTCATCAATTCCTTTTCGTCCTCCAAAAGGTACTATAATTTAAAAACTTAGAAGCTTTTCTAGTTGACACGAACATTTAGATAAACTAGCCTAATTAAAAAAAATGAAAGATTACAATGTTTTATTTCTTAATTTTTAAGTATTGAGGATTTTTGTTTCAATATTTTAAAGAATGTTTAATTTACGTTGTACTGTGTGGTGGGCCAAAATATTTGTGCGTGTTCTATGCCAGTTGTGAAACGTATTGATCGAAAGCAACATATACCGACAAACGTCCTTTGTTTATCTAATTAAGCTCCAGTAACGCATGGGACACCTATAAATTACTACTTCCTTCTTATAACTTCTTCGATTGTTTTTTTTTCTTATGTTCAAACTTTCAGTGTTTAATTGTGTCCAATCATTTTTAATTTTTAAATATTTATGGTCATTTTATTTATCTGATTCCCACATAATTTTAAGCTATGACTTACTGCTAAAAAATTGATCATCTATTTTTTCATAAAGAAATGTATGATATATTATATTTATTTGAATTAAAGTTTTCTTAAATTTAATCCACTTCAAATAGATAAAAAAATACATTTTTTTTTCAGTAGTATAAAATTGTGATTAGTTTTGGAGTAGAGTAGTAGTACACGCTTTTTGGTGGTTTAGGCAAGTTTATTAAATGGACGGCAGTCAAAGTCTTAATTTGGAATATTATAATATAATGTGATGTTTGAAATTATGATTTATGACAGTCAAACTCAAACTTGTTTGGCTTTTAAAATAGGGTTTGGTTTGATTTCTAAACACTAACACAATCTGTTTACGTCACAGTGAGCGTCGTCACCAGATCTCTACTACTATTATTCTCAGATTCCAGAATTTACGTCCTATAATTATTTGTTTGTTCTTGTATTCATTTTACAAAGCTCTAAATAACTCGTCCTTCAATGAAAATTTGTAAGTAAATGAATAAATAAAATATAGTAGCTCTACTTCAAGATTTGCAAGCTGGTAAATGTATCTATGTAGAAAGAATATCAAAATGGAAAGAATAACAGTAAAAAAGTGTTGAATAACAGTAAAAAAGTGTTGAATCTCTTTATGTTTTTCTTTGAGGTTTTAAGTGTGGATAAACATGTCTCGACTTCCATAAAAACACGAACATAGGAAGTTGTCTTTATGTTCACTAAACCGACTACCCTTTCCTACGACAAAACATGACGCCATTAAGAAGCCACTAAATGCCACTGTATGTAACTATACTTCATATCACTTCCTTCACTTACATATTTAGTTTTTTTTTTTTTTTTTAACCTTCTGGTGTAGTCTAACCTCTATCTAATTTCCCAGTATATATACACACACTATGTGAATGACTAGTATTGTTTTTTTGTTATTGTACTAAAAAAAATTTATTAATAGTTGTTGTAGTAAAAATATATTTTATCTCAAATTTTATATTCAAATCGTAATTTAACATAATGTGTCCTCTTTTATTTTTCATATTAATTAAAAAATTATTTATCAATTTTTAATTACATTTCTATCTTAATATATAAAATAGCAAAAATTAATAAATTATTCTTGAAATATAATTTATATATGATGTGAGTAATTTCAATTTTTTTAACATTACTTTCAAACAAGACACGCTTTTGAAATAGAATATAATCTTTGGATATAAATTTTTATAGTAAGTCTAAATTCTTTTTTTCTTTTTTACATATCTAGCAATATCTGTATTGAAGAAATGAAGATTAATATAATATTTTTTTAAAGTTCCTTATCATCTAATTTTTAATTTTAAGAATTTAAATAAAAACTATTACGGACGATATTAACTGTTCCACGGATGTCAAATGACTTAATTCACAATAGAATACTGACATTTAGGAAGAGTTATACATTGAGTGACTATTAATTATAACGTTCGAGCTAATAATAAGTGATCCATGCAAAATAATTTCATTTCCAAATTATTCAAATTTGTTTTCACATAAATATCCACCGATTAATACAATTATTTGTATGTAAAATAAACTTTACTCAAATATGTCATTTTATGATCACTATTTTCATCAAAATATTTTTTGTATACATCGATTTATTGATTAAAATTAAACTTCACACTAATTTAAATAGTCTTTTCTAAGGCGAAGAGAGATAATGTTCAAAATAACCGAAAAACAATTTTCTTTAACTTTTGAAAATATAAAATAAAATTACACTTAAATAATGTAACACGTATACTCATATCTTTAAATTATGCAATCTTGTTAATAGAAATATTAGCAAATAACAAAAGATATCAAAACAAAATTTGTCACCTAGTAATTTAATGAATATTAATTAATTTCTTAAAAAAAACATAAATAAAATTTGGGTCCTAAATAATTGGGACCTAACACAAATGGAATTTTTACCCAAAATAATACTTAAAAGAACAAATGAACCCAATGCATTAAAATTGAGAATTTGGTCTCCGCTAAGTCCAATTTTGAACTGGTTTTTTATTCTTGACAACGGAAATCCAATTGGAATTCAGCCCTTTGGATCGAACTCCGAGGGAGGTTTCATATTTTTCCTGGAAAAGGGGAGAAAAATAATTAATAAAAAACAAGAAATTTAAATTTAAATTAATATTTGAGAAAAGTAATTTAAAACAATTAATTAAAAATATTAGGATTAAATATTATTTGGTCTGAGAGAAGAATTAAAATAAAAAATAATTTAAAAGTGAATAAATTTTGGTTTTGTGTGATTTGGAATTAAATTTGTTACTTTATTATAATAGTTTGTACAAAAAGTAAATGAAATATAGATGATAATTTAAAATTTGTCAACATTATTATTATTATTAATCATCTATTTGACAATTCACGTAATTACTCCTTTCTTTATTTATTGAACATTATCTCTAAAAACCAAAAATAAAATACGAAAATTAATTATTGACGTCGAGTTAGAGCTTTTAATTGAAAATTCGTACATGACTCGACACAAATAAGAAATTACTTACACAAATAATTAACTATTAAAAAAATACTTAACTTTTTCATCCAAGTATATAACATGAAAAATCATCTTATAAACTGTTTGATTAAATCAAAGATTTAGGTCAGGAAACACTAATAAACTGATATAGAACTTACAAAACAATACCCACGTTAATCACCATAACACAAAAACATCAACATTTGATTGATTTAATTTTAATAATAATTATAGTTTATCAATTTCCTGCATTTTCTCTCATTCCATCTTTAATTATCAGATAAATTAATTAAATTTTAATTAGTCGTAACTAAATATTCAAATTTTATTTACTAGATATAAAGGATATATAATTCCTTTATATAAGTTTTTTCCCAAATATTATTCCATAAATTTGTTATTATAGTTCAGTAAATACAAAAAGTGAATTTCATATTAAAAAGGTATTCCATTCGAATTATCATTTATTTGTTAATTAGTCTTTTTAAAATTTAATTTTAACTTTAGAATCATTACTAATCATTTTCAATTTTTACGACCAAATTTATAACATCAAATATATATTTAATATTTATTTCAAACAATTTTACTTATCCAATGTAATATTAAACATCTTAAAAAACTCTCTTTTACATTTTTATCCAAAAAACAATTATCACATAGCAAAAAAATTATTAAATTAATAAACTTTTATTTCAAATTGTTTATACACCTATTTGCACACCTGAAATAATATTGATTTAGTTTAAACCATTATATTTATTTTTTAATTCTAAAGTACAACATTAAACTTATATTTTTTGTTATAAGACTTTTTTATTTTTTAACCAACCAATAATAACAAATATAATTCCAGATCATATTACAAAATCAAAAAATATCCACCCTTAAATTATTTTTCTTTGTCCCTTATATCAAATCAATTAAAATTTAATCTGAACATTTATAATCAATTATTTAAAATTACTTTTTTCTAATTTCAATTTCAATTTTTTATTATATATATATACATTTTAATTTTCTTCTCCTTTTCCGAAAAAAAAAGAAACCAGAAAATCTCTGAAGTTTTGAGAATTCGACTATTTGGAAATTGCTCAACTATTACAATAAATACGTCCATTTGGAGAAATAAAATGACATTCTCTTAGTTGGATCATTTATTAAAAAAAAGGTATATTGGGGAAAAAAAATCCACTCAAATGTTTTATTTGCTTTGGAACTTACATGACCCGGTTTATAATTGAAATATATGCTTAGCATGTCATACCTGAAATTAAAATATATATATATATATATATATATATATATATATATAGTGTGTTATATTTTTATATTATAGTATATAAAAATGTGAACAATTTTCTCCTATTACAGAAAAAGAA
>Ga0099824_1006905_pt1 | contig 15359 bp, 15 predicted proteins | sample SiratrowhiteBW_FD_76837 | JGI IMG/M metagenome (GOLD analysis project Ga0099824, IMG submission 76837) | Root nodule microbial communities of legume samples collected from California, USA - Siratro white BW | ecosystem: Host-associated > Plants > Roots > Nodule | place: USA: California...
ACTACTTCGAATAGATTGAGAAATGTTTCTGCTTTTAATAACACCCCCCCCCCCCCCCCCCTTCTTGAACTTGGCCAAAACATATTTTACAATTGGCATCAGAGCTAGGACTTGAATCCTAGTCAAGTTTTTCGATCCATGGCCGAGAACAAGTTGCCTTTTGTCGAGGGAGTCTCTATACACAGGCCATCCATGTTTTTTGGGGTTAATTACCAATTTTGGAAAGTCAGAATAAAGATTTTTATTGAATCTATTGACAGAGGTATATGGAACGCAATAGTGAATGAACCTTACATTCCAGTTTTTGTTGTGAATGAAATATCTGTTGCAAAGCCATTTGATGAGTTGACTGATGTTGAAAATAAACATGTTCAATATGATTGTGTAGCCAAGAACATAATAACTTCAACCTTGAATCTGGATGAGTTTTTCAGAGTCTCACACTGCAGTTCTGCAAAGGAGATGTGGGATATACTTGAAGTTACTCATGAAGGCACTACTGACATCAAACAGGCTAGAAAGCATGCTCTGATTCAAGAATATGAATTATTCAGAATGCAGCAAGGTGAGTCAATTGCTGATGTGCAGAAGCGATTCACTCACATAGTGAATCACTTGATTAGGCTTGGAAAGCAGTTTGACAAGGAGGAGCTTAATATCAAGATCCTCAAATGCTTGGACAGAAGTTGGCAGCCCAAGGTCACTACAATTTCAGAGAGCAAAGATTTGACAACTCTCACCACAGCGGCACTCTTTGGAAAGTTGAGAGAACATGAACTAGAAATGTCGAGGTTGAAAGAGATGGAATCTGCTGAGAAGAAAACTAGAAGGCTGCACTCAAATCAAAGGCTACTGAAATTTCAAAAATTCATCAAGCTGAAGAGCAGGGTAAAGAATCAGCAATCTAAAAGGTATACTAGAAAACCTGATTCAAATTCAAATAAGCTAACTTGTTATGGCTGTGGCAAACAGGGACATATGAAAGCAGACTGTCCAAATCTGGCTAACAAAGAGAAGAGCATTGAAAAGAAGAATTACAAAGTTGGAAAGGGAAGAAAGGCATACATTGCATGGGAAGACAATGCATCTTCATCCAGTAGCTCTTCACAGGAAGACTTTGAAGCAAATCTGTGTTTCATGACTGGAAAGAATTCTGAGGTTAGTAGTGAAGATTCCAGTACTTCCTTTAACAGTACAAATTACAGTTCACTGCTGAATGTGTTTCAAGAAATGCATGAGGAAGCAAACAAGTTGGCTCGTTCCAACAAAAGACTGAAGGGTATGAACAACTGGTTGGAAGCCAGAGTTAAGGAACTGGAAGGTGAAGTTTTAAGACTGAAAACTGACCTTGAACACTACAAAACTTCTAGTAACTTAGACTCTAGCAAGCCAGCAAACTGTGAAAACTGTGAAGTTCTTCAAAAGAAGGTGAACTACCTAATTACTACTGCTTCAAAGTTGACTATGGGAACAACCAATCAGGGCTTTCAAAACTGTGTTTTCGAAAAGGATGGAATTGGACATCAACCCAATTTCCCAAGGAAATAGAAAAAGTACAGTAGCTTTTTCGAAACCAATACTAAACAGTTTTCACAGCCTATTACCTGCTTCCACTACATGAAAAGAGGTCATTCTATCAAGGACTGTAAGTTTAAAAGATTTTTAGTGCCAAAAGGTTTAGTTAGGTGGATGCCTAAAAGCACATCTAACACTGTTGGACCCAAATTTAACTGGGTACCAAAACCTCAACTCTAATATATTTTGCAGGTCTGCTTGGCATCTAATAAGCTGATGTGGTATCTAGACAGTGGATGCTCAAAGCATATGACAGGAGATTCAACTCAGTTGATTAATATTAAATGGAAATCTGCATGATATGTGACATATGGTGACAATAATCGAGGCAAGATACTTGGTGTTGGTGATATAGGAAGCGAGAATAAAGTGATCATAAAGGATGTGTTGCTGGTAGAAGGTCTGAAACATAGTCTGCTGAGTATCAGTCAACAGTGTGATCGTGGATACAAGATCACATTTGAACCAGAGTAATGCACTATAGCAGTAAATAATGTTTATATGCTTAATGTCTCAAACATCATTCCTAGTATAAACTATTTGCTATCCCGAGATGATGAATCTTCATTGTGGCATAGAAGACACACATTCACATGCATCATCTAACTAGGATTGCATCTAAAGATCTTGTAATTAGTCTTCCTAAGCTTAAGTTTGAGAGGAACAAACTGTGTGAAGCATGCCAAATGGGTAAGCAAACTAAAAGCTCTTTTAAACCGATTAATGTTGTTTCAACAACTAAACCACTTGAGCTGCTGCACATGGATTTATTTGGTCCCTCTAGAACTATAAGCCTAGGAGGGAACTATTATGGTCTTGTTCTTGTTGATGACTATTCCAGGTTCACTTGGACATTTTTCATAGCCACCAAAGATGAAACTTACCATGTCTTTAAAAGATTTATGAAAGTTGTTCAAAATGAAAAGGACTGCAGTATTTCATCTATTAAATCTGACAATGGGAGAGAATTTCAGAATGAGAAGTTTGACAGATTCTGCAGTAAACTGGGTAATAAACACAACTTCTCAGCACCAAGAACTCCACAGCATAATGGAGTTGTAGAAAGGAAAAAACAGATCTTTGGAGGAACTGGCCAGGACAATGCTAAATGAGATTGGACTACCTAAATACTTTTGGGCAGATGCTGTCAGCACAGCGTGCTATGTATTAAATAAAGTGCTGATTAGACCCATACTGAAGAAAACTCCATGTGAACTATTCAGAGGAAGAAAACTGAATCTTTCTCACCTAAGGGTCTTTGGATGTAAGTGTTTCATACTTAATAATGGTAAGGACAACCTGGGTAAGTTTGATTCCAAGTCATATGGAGGTATTTTTCTGGGTTACTCACAACATGGTCATGCTTATCGTGTCTATAACAAGAGGACTATGCTGGTAGAAGAATCTGTACATGTGAATTTTGATGAAACTAACCAAGATTTACAGGAAAGATCTAAGACATGTGCAGATGATGAAATTCCAAGTATTCAACAAGCTGGTACTGAATTGGAAAATAAGACTGAAGGAACCAGTGTGCTACCAGAAATTGAGTCAACAGAACCAGAAGATCAATCTGCTGAACAAGGAGTTGTTACTGACAGGATCCGTTTAGAACTGCCTAAGGAGTGGAGAGTTCCTAGGAATTTATCATTGGATAATGTAATTGGACAAGTGCAGAAAGGAGTTTCAACCAGAAGTATACTGAATCAATTATGTGAACATATGACATTTGTTTCACAAACTGAACCAAAGACTGTAGCTGATGCACTGCAAGACAACAACTGGATAACTGCTATGTACGAAGAACTGAACCAGTTTGCAAAGAATGAGGTCTGGACACTTGTTCTGAGAACCAGTGAGATGAATGTCATTGGCACCAAGTGGGTGTTCAAGAACAAGTTAGATGAATATGGTGTTATTGTGAGAAACAAAGCTAGATTGGTTGCAAAGGGTTACAATCAGGAAGAAGGAATTGATTATGGGGAAACCTATGCACTAGTAGCAAGACTTGAAGCTGTTAGACTGCTATTAGCCTATGCTTGCATGAATGGATTCAAGCTTCACCAAATGGATGTCAAAAGTGCTTTCCTTAATGGGTGTATTGATGAAGAAGTCTATGTTTGCCAACCTCCTGAATTTGAAGATCATAAGCATATAGATTATGTCTTCAAACTGAAGAAAGCTCTATACGGTTTGAAGCAAGCCCCTAGATAGTGGTATGAGAGGTTGAGTAACTTCTTGCTATCTCATGCATATGAGAGAGGCAAAACAGATAAGACATTGTTTATTAAGAAAGCACTCAATGATATTATTTTGGTTCAAGTATATGTTGATGATATTATATTTGAATCCACTAATCAAAATCTGTGTGAACAGTTTGTTGTAGCTATGCAGGGAGAATTTGAGATGTCCATGATGGGTGAACTTAACTACTTTCTTGGACTGCAGATCAAGCAACTAAATCATGGGACATTCCTTAGTCAAACCAAGTATTGTAAAGACTTATTGAAGAAGTTTGACATAGAAAACTGCAAAGAAATTTCAACACCTATGGCCACTAACTGTTATTTGGATTCGGATGAAAAAGGAACCAGTGTGGATCAAACCAAGTACAGGGGGTTAATGGGTTCACTGCTGTATCTTACTGCCAGCAGACCAGACATCATGTTTAGTGTTTGTCTCTGTGCCAGATTTTAATCCAATCCGAATGAATCACATTTCATTGCAGCAAAGATAATTCTGAAATACCTACAGGGAACTACAATTGTTGGACTATGGTATCCAAGTGAGGTATCTCTGGATTTAGTAGGCTATTCTGATTCTGATTTTGCAGGCTGCAAAACTGACAGGAAAAGCACCAGTGGAACATGCCATCTGTTAGGATCAAGTTTGATATCCTGGCATAGTAAGAAACAAACATGTGTTGCACTATCCACTACTGAAGCTGAATACATTGCAGCTGGTAGTTGCTGTGCTTTAAGCCTATGGATTAAACAACAATGCATGTGGAGCCGTATCGAAGTTACAATGCAACCAAAGTGGTGCTGTGTAACTGAAGGCATTCAAATAGAACCAAGCATAGTGGAACCCAGCTAGTTGAAGAGTTGAATAAGACAAAACAACTCGACACTCATGTTTAGCATGTGAAGAGAGAGACAGCTCGAGATGCCACATGGCACTGTAATAGTGGAGAGTCAACTAGTCAAAAAGCTGTTTTTGAGATTTTCTGCAGCTAAGTATAACCTGCTCTAAATTGATTGGTTGTAGAATCTCAACAAACTGCAAAAGCTGTTTTGCGTTTTTGAATTGTCAATCAATGTGTTATTTTCTATAGAATTGTTTTTCATTAAGTAGAGGGCTAAGCATGCATTCACTCACACACTACTTCACTGCCTTATTCGTTTTGTGTGTAAAGTTCAGTTTTCCTACAACCCACTCTTCCACCGAAAATGGCTTCTCCCTCCAACCCACGAAAAAGAACCAAAAGGGCTATGGTTAAACATGCTGGATCAGACTGACAATAATAAACCCGACTACCTTGATAGGTGGTTTGTTGGAAACCAGGAGAGTATAGAAGAGTATTACAAACTGTACAGCAGGAAGATCATTGTTACTCCGAAAGTGCTGAGTCTTGAGTGGCTCAAGGAGGAGAAACTTGATGAGGTCTGTGACATGCTCAAGTTTCAAAAGCTGGACAGATTCTTGAAGCTGACTGGGAATACTTACCCAGATTTGGTTAAGGTGTTCTTGACCAACATGTGGCATGATGAGGAGAATTTGTACTCACAGGTGAAGGGCATTGACATAGCAATCAATGAAGAGGTTTGGTTGAGTGTCACTGCCCTAAGTAATGAATGAGCTACTGTTAGCAAAGGAAACACATTAGAACTGGGGAACTTTAACAAAGTTCAGTTCGATAAATCATGCTTGAGGAACCAAGAGTCAGCCTCAAAGACATTCAACGTAGGAGGACTTGCTGCTACACCTAGAATACTGGCGTATATTGTGATCTGGGTGTTGACCCCCGTGGCTTGAACCATGCAACATTAACTGAGGAGGATCTTATACTCATGTACTGCCTCATGAATAAGATCAAAGTCAACCGGGTTAATATGATTCTTGAATATCTGTTCAAAGTTGGGAAGAAACTGGAATATTTCATCCCATATGTGATACTGCTGTCGCAGTTTATTGAATATTTTGAAATAGATGTGGAAACTAAAATTGTTGAAGAAATCAAGGCACTGAACCAGATTACTACTGCAAATCTCACCAAGATTGGACTGAAAAAGATGAAAATAAGAAATGGATTTGCAAAGCTGATGAAGATTCAGTTGGTGATGATGATGAAGAAGAAGAGAAATCTACTCATGACAATGATGAGGATGACGAAGATGAGGATAAAAATTCTGATCAAGCTGAACCAGAACTAGATACACCTGCTGCTCCTAGTCAAGACTCCTTTTCCAAACTTGAACAACTCATGATGACAAGTTCAATCAATTGGAAAACCAGAACCGTAGTCATCACCAGTACTATGAAACGCACTTCTAGTTTATTGAAAGACAAGTTGAAGACATGCAGTCCAAGATAGAGACTTTATTCTTCCCACCAGACAAATAGGGCATTTGCATTTACATATCTAGTGGTGGTTTCTTGTCCATTTGATGAATCGAATGGGGGAGAATTAGGTGTGTTTGTGTAGGGAGTGTTGTGGTTGTGGTCTAGGAGTCTAGGTTTATGTTCAATTTACTGCTTACCTACTATTTGTGATATATTCTGTTGCTGCTGTTTGCTATTTCATGTTTTATGTTACTCTTACTACTCTGATTTGCTGGTTTATCCAGCCCAGTCCAAATTTCAGTTTGTTATGCTTGTATCAGTTTGTTGCACGGCTTGTACTGTTCAATGTTTATCATGTACTCGTGCTTAATATCAATGAAAGTTGTTATCCTGTGTGTTACTGTTTTTCTTCACTATGTTCTGTGAAGTATTATTAACAGGATATCGAATTATTAGAGAGCTTTGTGAAAGCCAGTAGACTGTTTGAAAGAAGAACAAGCATGCATTTCGTCCCAACAAAGATAAGCTCCACAAGTATTTTCTGAATTAACAAAAGTTTTGAGAAATCATTAAAATCAAAACTTGCGTTTTGAACAACTGTTTTAACTAACAGGAGAAAAACAGTCGACTATTTGAAAAATCAATCGACTGAATTTTAAATGACAGTTGTCTATAAATACTTGGCGCGATTTTTGAAAACATATATAATACACGAGATTGAAATCATTCTAAACATTTTTCTGAGCAAGAACATTTGAGTTTTCAAAGAGAGCAATAGCGCCTTCAAGTCTAGTGATCAAGATCAATCAACGTTTTCATCAAGAACTGTTTTCTTGAACTGCTACTGGAGCTTTGATTTGACTGAGACAGTTTCTTCACTGATTTGATCATCAGACTAAGCCTTCTATACTCTTTCTTTATTACTTTTGTAATCTATTGTATAGAAGTGCTTGTATTGCTTAAACTGTGATAATTCTTTCACTGTATTGAAGGTTATTCTGTTGTGAGTTACCTGGGTTGGTAATTCTGTTCTGTACAGTGGATTCTGTACAGGTTGTATCTTGTTGAGAGGATCAACAAGGGTGTTCTTGAAACACAGTGGGATTCTGTGTGGTTTCTTGTTCTCCTGTGGGTTCAGCAGTGGTCTACTACGGGATGCAGTGAAACATTTCTGGGTTATACGGTGGATTCTGTATAACTATGACTTGCTGTGGGTTTCAGCAAGGGAGCTCTTGAAACACACAGTAGACTCTGTGTGGTTTCTTGGTTTGTTGTAGGTTCAGAAGTGGTGCTACGGAGTGCAGTGTATTCTTGCTGTGGGCAAGTGTTGTAAACTTGATCAGCTAATCATTTTTAGTGAAATCCTTACTGTGTGTGAGGGACTGGACGTAGCCCGTTTGTTGGGTGAACCAGTATAAAAATCTGTTGTGTCTTGAATCTCTCTTGCTCTCTCTCTTTACTGTTCTTATTAAATCTTGCTATGTTTCTTGAATTTTCAGAATTGATTGAATCTTGTTAATTGAATAACCTCATCAACTTTCTGAAAGCATTTTTAGTAACAACTGAAAACATATATGTTATTTTAACACAGTCTACTTTGAACTGTTTTGAATTTATCAATAACCAGTATATTAGTTTTTTGTAAATCTGCAGTTTCGCAATTTACTGGGTTTACTGTTTATTAGTTTGTTTTTCTAGAAAACTCAATCTTTCACTGTTGTTGATTAAAGATTGTTTTCATATACTTAAGATAGTTTGTATTGTTTAACAAAAAGGTTTTTAATCAGTGAATCTTTATAAACTTGAAGTTGATCTAATTCTTTGATTTCTTGATTCAACTTTTCAAGAAGTGCTTTTACAGTATGCTGTGTATTCAAGAATTGTTTTCTGGTTACAGTTTATTGTATCTGGTTGATTGGTATTATGTTGAAACTGTTTGTTGAACCTTTGTTGTTTGCTTAACATATCTTCTTGAGTAGATTCCATAAAAAATATCCATTCTCCAAACAGTTTGAGAAAATTTTCAAGTGTTCAATTCACCCCCCTCTTAAACTTGGCCAAAACATATTTTACAGTATTCTTCTACTCTTTAATAATTAAAATTTCAACAGTTTGAGACTAAAAAGAGTTATTTATTCCAAAATATCTGACCAAACATTAATTATAATAAGTGATTTCGAATTATTTACAGAAATATAAGAGAGTTAACAATTGAGGATATTATTAGAGTAAATTCAAAATAAACTTATGGGATTAAATGTATAATAAACATGAGTTTAATAGGTTAGACAAAATTAGATTTTTTAATTGGTAGTAATAAATTAAATAAATCGAAGCACTCTAGGATAGTGCAAACCTTATACAAAATAATTGTAAACATAAGTTAGAAAGTCCAAAAACATGTAGCTAGAATTCGACATAGCTGATGCACAACCTACAATAGAGAATCTCTTATAGGACATAAATGCAAAATTTCCTCCACTGAAAGAGCTAATGAAATATTCCTATCAGGCATGCAGAACAATAAATTGAAAATTTGTCCAGAACAGTATCACAGTTAATAACAAGGAATGTAAGCATTATGTCTTTCGTACCCTTCAAAATACAATAGCTACTTTTCGTACCCTTCATGACTTTTTTTTTGTCAGCAATAAAAAATTAATATAAATAAGAATAATAAGGTATGACAAAGATTAGTTGACTTTTTCAAAAGGTGTAGGTAGCCCAATCTGGGTTAATGTTTAAATATGTAGTTCCACGGATATTGTGAAAGAGAAAAGGAGGAAATATGTGAGATAAGATACAAAATGTAATGAGTAAATGAATAAGAGAAAATATTACATAAATATGTGAGATAAGAAATTTATATATTTTTTCTTCAAAATGAGGTATATTTTCAGAAAAGATGAGGTGAAGGGCTACAACTATAGCATGTTCAAAAACAAAAGTCCATCTCAGAAACAAGCTCATTGATACTGACTAACCGCCTATATAGTCCTCAGAGAGAGCAAATAGATTTGATAACAACTATTAGATATTATAATCACTACAATACAATCTCAAAAATCTTAATTATATAATTGTTGATGTTTATCCTGAATCCCATAGATAAGAAGCAACCTATAAATTGATGCAAACCATATTCCTCAACTCTATCCATCAACCAAAATACAAATTACTCAAACCAATACAAAATAAACTGTGATGAAGACAACATTGTTATCTTTTGTCCTTCTCTTTGCCCTGATCTCACAACCACTTCTTGGAGCAGTTGAAGCTTCACCTGACGAAGTGGTTGACACATCAGGTAAGATTCTACGTGCTAGTGTCCACTACAACATTCATCTATCCATGCCCTACAAAAATAGTAGAAGTTCACAAGGGCTTGGGCTCTCAAAGATTGGTAAATCATGCCCTCTGGATGTTGTGATTGTGGAGAGATATAATAGCTTGCCACTAAGGTTTATGCCTGTTAATCCCAAAAAGGGTGTAATTCGTGTCTCTACTGACCTCAACATCATGTTCCCTCCAAACGTCACTTGCCCTCACCATTCCACAATGTGGAAGCTTGATAAGAAAGAGGTTTCTAAGGGACGCTTAGTCTCGTTTGTGTCCACTGGTGGTGTTAAGGGCAACCCTAGTGGGGAAACCATTGGAAATTGGTTCAAGATTGAGAAGTATGGTGGTGGTTATAAAGTAGTTTATTGTCCGAGTGTGTGCCTTTCTTGCAAGCATGAGAATGAGAATGTTAGGATGTTTGTTGATCAGAAAGGGAACCATCGTTTGGCTCTAAGCGCTGTTCCATTCAAAGTTAAATTCCTTAAGGCCTAACCAGAGTTCTTATTGTTGTGTACCGACAACTATTAATGGTTAAGTGTGTTTCTGATAATGATGTGTTCAGTTCAGGTTAATCGGTCAGGATACCCTAATGATAGGCGAAATCCTTGCAATAAAATAAATAAGTATTGAAATAAAATGGACTAATGTTTTCTTCTAATTTATATATGTACATTTTATGAGTGTATCCAAGCATAAAATTGGCACGCCTGTAATTACATGCAAGAAGAGTATTCATAATTTTCTTATTGATACGTTAGACTCTAAAAATTATTTGTAGGAACTTGAACTAAGACCTGATAAACATTTATTTGAAAAAAAAAAAGAAGCAAGATACTTTATTTTGTTGATTTTCATTTTATGGTATTTTCACTGAGGCAGAAGTATTTGAAATTGTGAGTCAGTGTGGAAGCTCGAAGTGTCCAGGGCCTGACGGGTTTAACTTCTTCTTCATTAAGAGTAACTGGGAGATTATAGATAAGGATGTTGATAGAGCTATTCTCTTCTTCCAGAGGAGTGGGTATTTTCCGAGAGGTTGTAATGTTTCTTTTATCACATTGGCTCCAAAGAAGGCTAACCCATCTGAACTGAATGAGTTTAGGTCGATTTCTCTAGTCAGTTTTATTTATAAAATTCTCTCAAAGGTATTGGTGAATAGGTTGAGGAAGGTGCTGCCTAGTGTTATTGATGTTAACTAATCCGCATTCCTTAAGGGGAGGGGTTTGATGGACAACGTTCTGGTAGCAAATGAAATGGTGGATTTCTTGAAGAAGGAAAAGAAGAGTGGGGTGATGATTAAAGTGAACTTTGAAAAAGCCTATGAATCAGTGAACTGGAAGTTCCTTTATTACATGATGGGCATACTTGGATTCAGTCCTTTATGGATTAAATGGGTCAAAACAAGTATGGAGTCGGCTTCAATCTCAGTTCTGGTGAATGGCTGCCCTATGGAGGAATTTAAGCCAAAGAGGGGTCTTAGGCAAGGCGATCCGTTGGCGCCTTTCCTCTTTCTTATAGTATCCGAGGGCCTTATAGGGTTGATGAAGAATGCTAGAAGTGCAGGTATATTTAAAGGTGTTGAGGTGGGCAGTCAGAGAGAGCAGGTTGACCTATTGCAATTCGCAGATGATACGTTTTTCTTTTGCGTCCTACGTATCACAATGTGTTGGTTATTAAAGCTATGTTGAGATCCTTTGGGCTGGTGTCAGGACTTAGGGTCAACTTTCGTAAGAGTATAGTTGGGGTCGTGGGCATTTCTGTCTACGTGTCTTCTCAAAATGTCTTAATAGCAGGCTCATGGGCCTACCTTTTAAGTACCTTGGTATGCCTATTGGAGGAAACCCCAGGAAAAGTGTGTTCTGGAATCCCGTGGTGGAAAAGATCAGGTTTAGATTATCAAGATGGAAGGGGAGATTGCTTTCAATGGCAGGTAGGATATGTCTGATTAAGTCTGTCATCAACACTTTACCCTTGTTCTATTTCTTCTTTTTCAGAGCACCTGTCAGTGTTTGTAACCACATTAGACATATTCAGGCACAGTTTCTATGAGGATGGGGCCATGAGAGTAGGAAGATTGCTCGGGTGAAGTGGAAGTGGATCTGCAGGCCAGTTGAATATGGTGGACTGGGTATTAAGGATATTAGTTGTTTTAATGATGACTTGCTTGCTAAGTGGAAATGGAGGTTAGGGACTACTAAGGAGGGCTTGTGGTAGAAAATCCTACAAGCTAGGTATGGTTGTTGGCGGAATATGGGTGTATCTTCAGGCTCTAGTAAGGAATCTGTGTGGTGGAAGGATTTGATCAGGGTATGTGGTAATGTTATACATGGGAATTGGTTTGATAATAGATTCTAGTGGTGTGTTGGAGATGGTCGGTGTGTTAAATTTTGGAGTGATTGGTGGGTGGACAACAAAGCGTTGAAAGATAAGTTCCCTAGGTTGTACTCTATTTCTTTAAATAAAGAAAGTTTGGTAGGTGACGTTGTTGAGCGGGATGGTGGTAGGACCTCTCGTTGCACAACTTGAAACCTTAGTTGGCGTAGAGAGAGGTTCGAATGGGAAAAACACCTTGAAGAACAAATGTCAATCATGATCTCAAATGTAAGTGGGATGTTAGGAGAGAAGATAGGCTGCTGTGGGTGGGTGAGGATACCCAGGAGTATATAGTCAGGTCTAGATATAACATCTTGAATGGAGAGAGCTATATGCAGTCTTTAGTGTCTTTCAAGTTGTTATGGGGTTTAAGTGTTGCCCCTTCAGCGATTGTGGGTGCGTATTATTGGACAGATTGCCAACTAGACTTAACTTAGCACGAAAGGGAGTTCAGTTCAGGATGGTGTTGAATCCACTAATCATTTGTTTAATACTTGTATTGTGGTACAACAAGTGTGGGACCAGTGCGACAGGTAGATTGAGAAGGTGGGTGTTAGACATCAGGCCACTCATGTCAATTTTCAGAGTTTTTGCTTATTGGGCCAAAAGTAGAGCATAATAGATCCTGGAAAGGGTTGTGGATAGCCACTGTATCTGAAGTATGGAGTCACAAAAATAAGATGGTATTCAAGGGTGGGGTCGTGGATGCTGATGAAATCTTTAGTCTAACTCAACTTAAGAGTTGGCTGTGAGTTAAGTATAAGATGAAGAGAACCACAATTTCTTATTCGGATTGGAATTTCTCTCCGGTGCAATGCCTCCAATCATTGGCATAACAACTCTTGAGGTATGGTTGGATGGCCCCCCTCCCTACTATGTACATGGATCTGTATTTGTATATATTTTTTGTGTATTTATCTTCCTGGATACTGGTTCTGTTCTTTTTCAGGTGGCCCTAGTATCCTAGTTTTTGATCTGTTTAGTAAAGTGTCTTTCTGTATGGATTAATGTTTTGGTAGTTGTGGCACTTATTCTTGGATAAGGTGTGTTGTACAAGGGTTGGAACATCCCTTAAGTGTTTCTTTTATTTTATTCATTCTTTGCTGTTTGAAAAAAAAAAATGTAGGACATGGTAAAAGAAACATACAAAGCTTCATTGATACATAATAATCTAGTGATAACCAAGAAAGAAATAAAGAAAATCTATAAAAAAAAACGAAAATGAAATAGATAATGATTAAAAAGAAGAGAGGAGAATATATTTAACCTGAAAAGATAAATTTTAGGCAGAAATTTTTGATAAGAAAAAAGTCTAGAATGAAGTGGCTGGTTTGGAAGAGATTTGAATACTAGGTTTTTCCATTTATCCAGCAAATGGAGGAAGGTAAGGAATAGAATTAAAGGACTAAAAATATAGGATGTATGGAGGGAGGACCTAAGAGGGATGAAAGTAGAAGCTAAGGAATATTTTAAGAAAAGATTCAAAGAAACAATGGACTCTAAAGTTAAATTATGAAATGTTGAATTTGAAAGAATATGAGAAGTAGAGAATGAGATGGTTATAGAAGAGTTCACAAAGGAGGAGATTAAGGGGCATATGAGATTGTGATGAAAGTAAAAGTCCAGGATCCAACTAATTTAACTTTACTTTTTTCAAAATGTTTTGGTCATTACTTAAAGGGGATCTAATAGATACAATCAATGAATTTCATACAACAGATAAGTGGCCTAAAGGGTGCAATGCATTATTCATAGCTCTTATACGAAACCCCTAAAGTTTAGAAGAATATAGAACAGTAAGCATGTATAAAATAATAGCAAAGATTTTATCCTCAAGATTGAAAGTTGTTTTATATAGGATAATTGATCAAATGCAGTCTGCGTCTATGAAAGGGATCGGGCTGCCTAATTCAGTGCTAGTGGCCAATGAGCCTATAGTGAGATTAGGAGATTTTTTGTTGTGTATGATGAAGAGGTTGTGGATTTGGTAATAAATGGTATAAGTGGATAAAAGAATGCTTAAATTCATCAACAATTTTCTGTATTGATTAATGAGAGTCTAACAACAAAATTTATACCTACAAAAGGATTGAGACAAAGGGGTCCTTTTACCCCATTTTTGTTCTTCATGTTGCTGAAGGTTTGGTTAGATAAATAAGGGAGACAATTAAGAAGTGCAAACTAAAAGGTGTTAAGGTGGGAAGAAAAAAGGATAGAAGTATGCATGCTGCGGATGATAATTTATTTTTGGTAGAACCAGACTCACATAAGAGACTAGCTTTGAAGTGTATCCTTAGATGCTTTAAAGTAGTCTCAGGGCTTAGAATAAACTTCTTTAAGAGCACATTAGGTAGGTTGGGTATGGAGAATAACATTGAAAATAGATATGTTGAAATGATGAACTGCAAGGTTGTGTCTCTGCCTTTTACTTACTTATACTAAGTACCACACATGGGTAGTTGTAATAGAGAACATTAAAAAGAGGACAATCCAAATGAAAAGGAAAAGACTTATCTTTTGTAGGGAGAGCATATCTACTTCAATTGGACATTACCGTGTTGTCCTTATTTTTTATGTCATTCTTTAGTATGCCAGCTAATGTTAAGAAGGAAATTAAGAAAATTGAGAGACAAATCTTATGGGGTTGGGATATATAAAGATATTTTAGAGTCAAAATATGGATGAGGGTCTATTTTGCCTATTCATAATATTGAGTAGTTTGCATTTGAACTTCCGTTAGAAAAGAATACAGTAGTAATCTGAATTGCATGAAATAGTATGCAAACAGCTAAGCAAACAGTAATTTCTGGTTTTATTTTATGTGCTTACATTTCCAATTTGGTTGAGTGTTCATTTTGGGTGTTTAATGTTCTTTTTTTGTTATAAAAATACTGCGAGTTGGGTTTGGAAATTTCTCAAAAATTTTTTAAGGTTTAAAGAGTGTTTACTATTCATCAATCTTCCATCACTGTCTTATGTCTGTGCAATTATGCACTCTCTTAATTTCTTATAGATTTGAAACTTAATAACTTTCATGCGAATTTAAAAAAATGCATATAACAAATAATTTTAAAAGTATATAATTTTCATATAAACTGTTATTATTATTATGTAGTACATACTTTAGGATTTGTTAACATTAATAATTTTTGTAATAATAATAACTGTTTGTCTGATGCAGAGGGATGAGGTTGAAGTCTGTAAAAAGAGCAAAACAGAGAGACGAGGTTTGACTCAGGAAGAGAAAGATTGGATTTGCGAGTGATGAAAGTGACTTTGGAACCATACTACTGCTATTTTGAGAAATGAGTTGAGATGACCCATGCCACCACCACTTGGAAGGAAAGCCACCTTAAACAATAAACTCTTTTTTTTTTATTTTATCTATTATTTTATTTTCTTTTACAATAAATTATTAACTAGATCTTGTTCTGAGTTTTTTATTTTATTAACTTTTACATTTAAAATAATTCAAATGACATTTATCAACTCCAATAAAGTTTGTAGTTCAC
>Ga0099824_1006913_pt1 | contig 15336 bp, 3 predicted proteins | sample SiratrowhiteBW_FD_76837 | JGI IMG/M metagenome (GOLD analysis project Ga0099824, IMG submission 76837) | Root nodule microbial communities of legume samples collected from California, USA - Siratro white BW | ecosystem: Host-associated > Plants > Roots > Nodule | place: USA: California...
AAAAAAAAAAAAAAATACAAAAAAAAAAAAAAAAAAAAAAAAAAAAAAAAAAAAAAAAAAAAAAAAAAAAAAAAAAAAAAAAAAAAAAAAAAAAAAAAAAAAAAAGATCAAAACAAATAAAGGGTTCAAAGAACCAAAAAGGAAAAACAGAGAATGCCCAGTAGAAGTTTTCTGGTAAGCATAATGATAAGAACCAAATGGGTAACAGAAAAAAACTTCAAAGTTCTCAGTTTGATACTAACCGAACAAATGGCACCAATTGAATCCAAAACTGATTCAAAACTGTACTTCAAAAGTGAAGTATGAGACTGTGATCGCTCATTTCATACCGAACCTCAGAATTGAACCCAAAATTAAGACGCCAAATTGAAAATCGAATGTTCTCGAAATGATTAAAATCTAACAAAGTTGCTCTCTCTATCTGATTAATACTAAAAAGAAACACTTTTTTGTGCAAGAGTTTTGGGAACTTCAAGCGAGGTAAGTAAGAAACTTGAAACACAAAGCCCTCTGTCCAGAGAGCAAAAAAAAATAAACTATTATATACAGCTGAAAAATAATATCAAAAAATATAACTAAAAAAGAAAATAATTTATTTTCATTACTCAATCAAAAAATGATATTGTAATATTATCTACACTTACTTACCCTTTTAGTTTTATTAACTTTTTTTCATTCCATTTATTCTTTTTTATTCATAAAATATCTAATTAATTTTTAGAATTTTAAATAAAATAAAAAAGTAACCCTTTCTTTTAATATTCAATCCAGTTTCTTCATTTTTTCAAAAATAATACATTTTCGTATAATGAAATAAATGCCATTATCTTTGCAACTTGTTATTATGGGTTGATTATAAATTATATAATATTAAGATTAAAACTATTAATATTTGTTTTGTTAACAATTCTAATAAGGGTTGCAGTTTTAAAAAGTAAAAAATTTGATTGAACATTTTATTAACAAATAAGACCAAATTGAATAAAATGAACAATAATAATTAAGCATCTTGTTTAACATTAATGCAATTGAAATGAAAGTTAGAATATGATAACTAATTATTCAACTTAAACAAAAAGTTAGGATAAAAAACTAAATAATAATTGTTTAACTTAAACGAATATGAAAAACTAATTATTTCTCTAAAAAGGATTTATAGTTTACATTTTTTACTAACAATTTATATTAAACATAAACTACAAATATTCCTAAACATTTTTATCAATAATGTATGACAAATCTAATTTATTAGCGAAATAAATTAGTTTACTTTTTATGTAACATGTGGTTATAACTTATCATTACATCAAATGTTGCTTTTTTTGTTAACAACCTTGGTTTATGTTCAATATAAATTGTTAATAAAAAGTTATTAAGATTATCTAACAATAACTTAATATAATTTATCGACGAGAAATGATTAATTATTCAAATTCATTTAAGAAGTTAAATAATTATTATTTTTTAAATATATTTAAATAAAATTAATTTAGTGTTTTCTACTAAATTTCCACTATATTTCTCAAAAGAATGTGAAAAGATTTTCAAAAATGATCGTATCGTTATTAATTTGATTTACTTTCTTTCTAATATATATTTGAAACTTAAAAAAAAAAAATGTACTTTTTTATCTTGTCACGGATCTCTCTTGATCTACTGTATTAAAAACTAATCTTCTTCACAATGCTGTGATTCTATCAGTTTTCACACATGATAAAAATTAAATATATATTTCTCACTATATAAATTGTTTTCAGAAACATATGAGCACAGAGTGCAATGATGTAAGATAGATATATTCATCGTATCTTATAATAATCTTAATAATATAATCAAACAATTTTTTACCCCTCACACTCTTTATGTGCTAATAGTATTTTTTTTTTTAAGATCAATAAAAATAGCTTGATAATTTAAAGACCCTCTTTCACTTATATGGGCTAGCTTCTAATCATTGTTGAGGATAAAATAATTTATATTATTATGTTGATAGAATTCAAAACAAAATCAAACACATACTTTATTTTAATAAGGGTTGTGTACTTATGATGTACCTTAGGGTTCCATTCTATAAGTAAACTGCAAGACAACATCTTTTATCTTTCATGAATCATACAAAATCTAACCTTGTATATTGGAAAGGTTGTTTTCTTTCTATCATAATAGAGTTTAATTAATTAATTTAATAGTTTTGGGTATTTTTATTTTTTATTTTTTGCATAGCTTCCATATATACGAATGACCTACTATTTGCATAAGGAATTAGATTAGTAGTTATGTAGTTTTGTATGATTTGGAGATATTACTTAAAAAGGGTAGTTATTGTTATTGGAAGGTTATTTGTAACACAAGGAAAAATGCAAGGTTTGAACTTATCTCTAATGTAAATCTAAATAGAGTTGTGAAAATCAAGTTAATTTGGGATTTTATGCATTTTAATTTTCAACGGAACAATTTTCTGCGTGCTAAATTCCTCAAAATCATCAACTTTATACTAAATATGTGTTATCACTAGAAAAAAATAATTATCATAAAACAAAGACGTGCAATAATATTAGTTAAGTGCTTGGTAATGACTTTAAGATTAATTTGTCAATGAACATCCCAAACTCTTTTATCTATTGATTCATGAAAGGTTTTTATGTGAATTTTTTAAAAGAAAAAGAAAAGGTAATTTTCTCCAAAGAGATGAAGGTGATTTATTAATATGTGCATCCCGAATAAAAGTTATACTAGGATCTTTAATTTTGAAAAACTACCAAAACAAACTTCGATAGCAATTGTAAACAAAACAGGGTTGTACAATACTAGGAGGTTTCAAACTTTTGTCAATACTAGCAATTTTGAATTGGTGTTTTAAAAGTTTATTTGTCAATTAACAAAGTTTGAAAACTTTTGTTGAAACAGTTGAATCAAAATAAATTACAAGAAATACTAAATTATAAGACAAAGAAAAGGAGAAAGAAATATGCATAGAGATTTTTAGATTGGTTTAAATTTTACATTTTCGAAATCAACATTCTAAAATATATTTCAAATCATTTCAAAAACATTAGTCCAGAATTAAAATTTTTATCATGCAATATTTAAGAATAATCAATCCAGAAAAGTTAAAATAAATTATGAAATGTGCATTTCAGATGTTATTTAAAATTCTCATTTCTAAGTATACTTTTGCAAAATGTTTCTAGAATGTTTAATCCAAAAACCTTTCAGTATATTTCAAACTACTTTTCAAAATAATATAAGAATTTTAAAGATCATTTTCATCTTCATAAGAGAGAGATGAGCCAAGAAAATATGAGTACAAGAAGCAATTGCCCTTAGAAAAATCAGGTTCATGCTTCTTAAGAAATTAAGAAGGAGAATCAGAAAAATCAAGCATTGAAGGTTCAACAACGTCTTGGTGAGGTTAATAAGGAGCTAGATCCAAGGGTAAAGAAACGAATTGCAACCTTAATTAAGAAGTTATTTTTGAATGCTCTTTCCCACAATTCCTATTATTTTACGTCAATAATTTATCAATATCAACTGATGTAATATATGCACATACTATATCGATTATAGAATCAACGTAAAAAGTTCAGGACTTTCTACGTCGCCTACATCAATATCAATTCTGAAATCGGTATAGAATATCTTTGAGAACCGATGCAGAATGTCTTCTGAAAGCATATTTTGTAACTATAGGCATGAAGAAATAATCCAGAATCTTCAATGCTAAACCATCCATATAAAAAGTAGACAAAGCCAAAGTTGCCAAAACAACTAGTTGAAGAATAACTGCATGCACAACTACCAAAGGTGGATGCAATAAATTATAAGTAGCCAAGTACACTGAGATAAAAGCAAATTCCAAATTTCAAAGATATCCAAGTCACTGTGTTTCCTTTTTCAGTTTTTTTGTCAAAAAGCCAACAATTTACCCAATCATATGAGAAATGATGAGGACAACACTTCACACCCTGTTCATGACAGGCCTGGAAGATTTTTCTTTGGACCCAAACTCTTCAGCATAAATTTGGACATGTAACTCCTTTGGTACACTCTTCAGAAACACAAAGAAACAAACAGAAGTTAGTACAATTAATTCTCCATTTGATATCTAAGTCTATTCTGGAGTTTAGGTGTGTGATTTTCTTGCTCAGTGGGAAAAGACTTTGAAGCTAGCACTAACCATGTTAAGACGATTAGATGCAAGGTGAATGGAGACTTTTGTATCCTGATTTTGAAAATTGGACTGCAACATACAAAGGAAGATATGAACTAGTACATCTATGGAACCATGAAAAATAGATAATAGAGCTTGAAACGGATTAGTAGACCAAAAACTATAAATAAATAGTACAAAATGATTGTGTGTGTTAAGAGTCATACCTTCAGAATACATGGAAGCATATCCACAGTTGAGCAAACCTCAGCTCGCTGTCCCAAATGAAAATTAGGAAAATAATTCCAAGACAGATAAAGCGATTCTAAAGAGACTCTCCCCAAAACACAGCATTCTCCGGCTGTCAAGCACAAAATGTAGAACAAATTCCATCATGCACTAAAAAATGATTTCTATTTCTAATATCATGCTAGATTCTATCTTAAAACTGAAAACGCAATAAAATTTGAATATAGGATCTAATACTATGTTAGATTCTACCTTAAAACTGAAAAGGCAACAAAATTTGAATATAGGATCAAATAATATGTTAGATTCTATCTTAAATCTACATGACATTAAGTGAAGTTCCAACATTTATATAAGCTGCACCCGAATAATTGATGTATGTAATGTGGAACTTTTCAACAAATCATAGCTTCTCTCACCACCAACAATCATCCCAATGATGAGTTAAGTTGGGTGAGTTAAATTTCTTTTCTAGGTTTATTGAATTTCCAAGTTTATTCGTTGTTTGAAGCATTTGGACAAGTTTTAGTTCTTGTTGAGCATAATCACATGGCAGGAAATTGCTAACTAGATCTTCAAAACAATGATCATATTATCTTAATTTTATGTTGGAACATTTAAGAATGTAGGATATCTTATCTGATTTGTATAATATATTGTGGACTATGATCTAGTATTAACTAGGGAACAAGATTGATAACGGTTGTTAGGCTTGCGCTTGTGTGATAATGGTTGCAATATTATGTTAGAAATGTAGAAATCATGTCAATACTAGTAAGTAACCTCTAAAAATATGAAGCAAGTTTCACCTTCATGGTTAGAAACGTAGAAATCATTTCAATACTATTAACCTCTCAAAATACAAAGCTAGTTTCACTATGTCACTATTGTTATCATAGCACAACTTCATCAGGTTGCATGTCATGTATAAGAGTTATTGCAAATCTGGTAACTATGGTTTAAAGTATAGGGTTTAGGGTTTATATTAATAGTACTTGACCTGATTATTAGTACATAAAATATGAACATGGGTTAGGTCTTGTTGTAGGCTAAAAAAAATAGCAATTAAAGCACATCTCACATTCAGTATGACTCAGATCCAAATTCTGCAAGTTTGAATTAACTCCTTGTGATAAATTTGAGCCTTGAACTGCATGTAAATGATGATAATAAGGAACTTGGCAAAATTGTGGATACTTCCATCATAATTCAATCACATTAGCACATACATACCAGTGGCTGCACTGACAAACAAGAGATAAAGTGTGCCAGATCTAGCTTCCTTCGCTAACTTATTCACTTCTGGAAGTGTAAACTTCACTTGGACTTTAGAATTCAAATCAACTTCAGCAGAATTTCGGAAGATGAAAATCCGGCCTAATTGATAAACATCCCTATCCTTTTTTGTTTTTGGTAAGTTAAAAAAAAGGTGTTATCATACAGTTTTACACTAAGAAGTAAGAAACTGGTTAGTATAAGGAATAGTAATTGAGTGAGATTTTAAGAAGCAATATTCCTACCATTGAAATTTCACCACTAGAAATCCGCCTAGCAAGACAGATATACACAGGAAGGACATTTTTCCAATTAGTGTTACTCTTCATTACGCAAACAGTCATTTGTATTCTACATATGCAAATAAAATATCTCATTAGCATATCAAAATCAATATTTATATTTACTAAGTTGTATTAAGATAAAACAGAATGAAAACAATGTCTCATTGAATTACTGTAAATTAAAGCATATGAACATAGCATATCTAAAATCATGGACATAAAGCATGTAAATGATGTAAATCTGTTAAAAGATAGCAAGATGGAGAACAAAGTCTATATATGATGACTTTTACCTCTTCTTGTGCTTCTCCTGTATCTTGTGGCGCAAGCATCTCTGAAGGAATACTGGCTGCATAACAAAGACCAGTTCTATTAGCAATACAACATGCCATAAATAATAGTTTATCAGCAGCTCAATATCTTCAGGAACCAGAAAATTTATAAGACAATTATGCCACCAGGAATACAGTCACCCCAATTCCTCATACATATTCTAAATCAAATGCTAGAAACAACAACAGAATATTATAACAATGGCATATAATTTTAGCAAATAAGATAGAGTACAGTTGTCATAGCACGTCACTGAATAATGCTGCAAGCTCCTCTTGTGGATGCTTCTGCAGGGAAAAACATATATAATCACTGGTTATTATATGAATGCTTATGTCAAAGGTAAAATGTGAGCCTAGTCAGAAAGGGAAGACACGAAGTTGCATATTCATATGATATTTATCTGAAACTCCGAATCTTTTAGAATGTAATATTTTCTCTATTGACAAATGCAGTTGAAAATGATGCAAAAAGTTTATAAAAGCCTCAATTATTCAAATTTTGAATATATGGTACTCATAAATGGATTAGACTCTGTAGCTACGCCAAAGCCTGAGTCTCAATAGGTGGAAAAAAAAGTTCATAACTTTATAACTATTTATATCACAGCAAATGAAATATACCTAGTGATGATAGCATAAAGGCAGCGATTGGAGTAAAAAGCATCATATAGAATTGTATAGGTGCATGCTTCTATGATCATTAATCTTTGAAAGGTGCCCTTATTTTCTTATGCATACCAATGAAAATAATTTGTTTAAGTATACACAAGAAGATATCAAAGAATCAAAATGTCTTCTTTTCTTCTTTTGTAACTCACATAAACACAAAATGTCAATCAAAAGTCAAGTCCTAAAAGGGGTCAAAACTGATAAAAGGTTCTAAGAACCAAGTAAATAGAGAATGCCCTGAACAGAAAAATACAATCTTGACAGCAAAAAGGTAATGGACAGGGAAAAAAAATAAAAACTTAACGGTTCTCACTTTGAATGAACTAAAAGGGGTGAAAGAGATGGAGAAAACAAGTAGGAGTGTAGTGTAAAAGAGAAGAGTGAGAGTGAAACGTTGAGAATATAGAACCAAACAAATGGTTCAAAAATGAAGTGTGTGGTGTTTGTGATCATTCATTATTTGTTTACTTTAGTACCTCAGAACTGAACTCAAAATGAAACAGAGGAGATTGAAAAACCAATGTCTCTCTTTTGAATGAGATATAAAGAAAACTGGTTTTGGTGCAGAGTTGGAGAAGTGAAAATGCCAAATGCAAGCAAGTGATGTAAGAAAAGAAACGCATAGTGTGTGGAAACGCTTCTGGCAATAAAATAAAAATTAAAAAAAAAAAACAATGAATGCAATAAATACAACATTAATAAGTATATTAATTTAGATTTTAATAATTACTTGAATTAACATTAATATACAATAATATTTCTCAAATATAGTAAATACATTAATTTAAATTTTAATAGTTACTGGAATTAACATTAATAAACAATGATCTACTTCAGACATTTGTTTATGCATTAATATAAGACAGGTATTAATCTAAAAACAAATATAGTATTTATTGAAATTTAAATTAACATAATTTATTAAATTTTGAATGTAAGAATGTTAAAAGAATTTTAAAATATCACTCTCTATATGAACCAATTTTAGAGTTTGTAAACCTTATCAGCATTAGGAAGAAACACGCTTTCTTCTACCTTTTTTCGTTATTTACATTTTATGTTTTGATTCCCTTTGTGGAAATTATAATTATTGGATTATCTTATGTGAATGACAATGAGTGAGTTTTAATAACACAGTTTATTTGATTAATTTACAAGTTCATTAAGTAAATTCATTCAATAAAATGATTTGTCTAAATAAAAAGAATTTAACTTTTAAAATATAAATAGAAGTATTAAAATTTTAAAAAGAATTTAAGTATTTGAAAAAGTTAATAATATTTTATTTTAAAAAATACAATTTTTATTTATATCATAAAACTTATATTTATTTGGGAGTTTGTTTATTAATTTGTTTTACTAAATAAATAAGCTAGTTTATCGGTCCCAAATTTATACTATAGTAACTTATCAATTAGCAATTACCTTATTGGTAAAAGTAGTTAATAAACTAGTTAGTAAACATAAATTGATATAAAATGATATAATTAGATAAGTTTTATTATATAAATAAAATTTAAAAATTTTCAAATAAAAGCATAATATTATGCAGTTATAATTTAAAGATTTTTTAAATGATTAAAATTTTGTTATTTTTTAATAATTTTACATTATTAAAATTTGTATTTTTTTAATTTTGATAAGTAATTTTATTTAAATAAATTGTATTAATCAAATTTAATATTTATAAATTGCAAGTTACGAAGCTTGTAACTTATATGTTACAAGTTCTCGGAATACGTTATTTTGAAATTCTTAATCAAATATTTTAGTGTCGGTCAAACTTACTTGTAAGTTAATAATTAGTTTATTCACTTAATCAAACACATTTCTTAAAAGTTAATTTTGCCAAATAAATCCAAAAGATATTCAATAATGTATCTAAAAGTAATTTATTTTCAAGAGTTTTTAACTTATAAGATATACTTTACTTTAACAAGTTTGTAATTTATACTTTATTATTTATTGAATTTTCTTTATTATTGTGTCTTATATTTTAAGATATTTTTTTATTATCTTTTATTTTAATGCATTATTCTAAGTATTTTATGAGGAATATGGAATAAAGGTTTCAATATATAAGATAATGGATATTTATTTTAGTTATTGCATTCAAAATTTTTAAATAGTCTAACTAAAAAAGAGTAACATTAAAAATTGGAGTTGTAACATCCTAAAAATTACTTCTTTAGAAAACTATGTTTTTCATATGACTATAAATGTATATAAATATACATATATGAGATATATTTTTTTATACGAATTTTTATATATACTTATGTTTCAAAACTATACGTCAAACATAAAAGAAAAGTATTTTATTACCTCACCAAAAATCTTACCACTTATCAAATCATATGTTTCCGTATAATATGATCATATGAATAATCACTTGAAATATCATATATAAAATCAATCATTAAGGTTGTAGTTAAAATAATAAAGGAGAAAAAGGAATTTCAAAATATTTTTTTTTATAAAGAGTATATTATAAGAACATTCCTTATATTTTCTAAGTCTTAGAGTAAAATCTTTGTATAATAGTAATTTTTCTCAAGTGAGTTAAGTTGCAAGCCTAATTTAGGATTTGAGCAAAAATGTACATTCAATATTTCTCTTTAGTGAAGTCAGAACCTTAATTAAAGACATCAAAATAGAGTCAACTATAACATACTACAAGCCTTAACTATACAGAGCTATTTGCACATTTTAGCATCTCCCACTCTTATACTTAATTTGAAAATTAATGATAATTGCTTTGCTAATTGAAGTCTTCGTTGCTTCTTAAAAGGTTTTCTGTCAATCAGGTAAACTTATATTTGCGTTTCTTAAGCATTTCTATTATAGAATTATATTTATAGGGTGTTAGCGAAATAGTGAATATCTCATTATCTTACGTACCTAGACAATTGTAAGAAAAAAACTAATATAATAGTAATTTAAATTGTGAAGTCAAAATATTTACATTTTCAAAATAAATAAAAGGTAAATTTAACTAATACTTATTAAACCAACTATTTTAAATAAAATGACTCATCCAAATAAAAGAACATATATAGCTTTTTAAAATTAAACAAAAACACTAAAAATTAAGAATATAATTATTTACAAAAAATATTTTTTTTGCATAATAATACACTTTTGCCTACAAAAATAAATTATTTGTAAAATAAATATCTAATAAATTATTTCATCAGCTCATTACTTATAACTTTATCAGCTTTCCATTAAGTTATCAACTAAAAACTGGTTTATCCGTGAATAAGCTGATTTGTCAAATATGATTTATCAGCTAACTTATTAGTTAAAAAGAAACTCATCAACTTCCAATTAGTATATAAGTTAAGGTTTTTATCGAACACTATGCTCCATTAAAATTAAAGTCCTGTTTGCACACCAAATTTTTGTGTTTCTTCTTATGATAACATGAATATTAACATTAACGAGAGTATTGAATTTCAATATTAAATAAAAAAATGTTATATTTTCTCATTCTAATTTAAATATTCTCTTATGCAAAATTATTCTCTCGCATATCTACATGAACCAATTTATTGCGATAGTCAACACTGATATATACACAGAAAAAATGTTATATATTATTTATTAAATTAAAATATTATTTTCTCTTTTAGTCAACACACATCCACACAATGTAACAAGTCAAAAATTCTTTAACATTTGTAATTCAATTTTTATAGAAAAATAATAATATACAATTTTAAATCATAACACATTTAATAAAAAAAATAAAGAAAAGAAGAAGAGAATATGTAACACCCCACAAAATTAAAGCTTCTGCTAAGGTAACTAAAGTATTAACATCATGTATATCTTACAGTAACATGCATCAAGATTACATAATAATGTTAAACTGGAATTTCAAAACATATTTACAATATCAGATACAAGTTTTTCAAAATATAATACTATTCTTAACAACATCCTTCAACTTAAATGATCTCCCAAAGATCTATCTACAGCACCATCTGCTCCCATGTTAAGACACGATCATCACAGACAGAAAATCAAACACAATACAACCAAGAGCAAAGGGTAAGCTAACCAAATTTTAACAAATAAAAAACATTCAATTTCATGTATCATTACAATATAAGAATCTGACGTACTACAAATATGAGTCTACTTTCGGAAGACTTGTGCATTTAATAGACCTCGAGATATGCACATGTCATACATATCTATGCTGTGAATCCACACAGTCTCCACATAAATGAATCATCGATCATGTATGACAGGGTTAGTCCCCCTGAGACTTTCTTGACTAACTATATTTCAAGCTGCAATCACCCAGTTTATACCTCATTCGACTCTCACCACCTAGTAATGATCATCTATTTGATTCCTATTACTAGTAGAGTTAGGATATCAATCGTTATTGATCAATACACTTCCTAATTAACTAAGACACAGGTTTTTTCTTTCCTGGAAACACTATGCCTAGGCTTTGACCAACTTTATCAAAACTTTTAACAATATCACATATACTCGTGCATTCATTCACTTTTAAATTTCAATCTCCACTTCAATCTCAACATTTAAAGAAGTCACTAAATCATCAATATAATTAAACTTAATTATCAATTAATCTATTTTATTAAATACATACATTGCATTCCAAAAAGAGTTAAATAATCGAAAACAAAAAGTCAAAAAAAAAATAGCTTAAGCTAGACCAATTTCGCTCGGGCGAAAATACCATTCGCATGAGTGAAAAATTTATCGCTTGGGCGAAAGTAGTCCAGAGAGCAGGGTCTTTTTTCGTCTTAGCGAAAATACTCTCGCTTGGGCGAGAATACCTCATCGCTTGGGCGAAAAATTTATCACCTAGGCGAAAACACTCCAGAGAGCACACTTGCTCTAGGGGCTTTCTCGCCTGGGCGAATGTAGCCTCGCTTGAGCGAAACTACTTTCTCGCCTGGGCGAAAACAGTCCAGAGAGCATACTTGCTACTCAAAACCATTCTCGCCTGGGCGAGATGCTATCGCCTAAGCGAATTATGCAGAAAACATAAGTTATCAGACAATTTATGCAGTTTTTACTACCACAGAGCTACTACACATGTCTCAGATGACTAACTTAACTAGAAATTCAACTAGGATTCCATAAATTTCCACATACTCATCATGCATACCAGAATGAATAAACAATCACAAACTCAACTTAAATTTCATGCCAGCAAATAAACCATCACAGATGCATTCTCACAGACATATTTTGAATGAAACCCTAACTCACAAACAAATTGGAATCAAGTAACATGCAAGTCAACTTCTCTTACCTAAATTGCACTAGAAGTTCTCTCTAACAGCTCCAAAGCCTAAGATCTTCAACATCTCAAATCTGCACCAAAGGACCTCTGATCAATGATCAGACTAAAACTCTAGGGAATTAAGCTCACAAAAGCGCTATCTGATAACTTAGAGGCCACATGTAAGCTCATAAGGTAAAAGAAAACGAAAACATATAAAAATGACTCTAAGGAAAGTAGGCAGAAAATGAGCTTACTCTAACGAAAATTCTGATCGGGTAGACTCGCTCTATTCTCCGTCAATAGTCCAACGGTGAGCTCCACTTGAGAATCTGATGAGGTACTGAAGCGGAGGCTTAGAGAGAAGTCAGAGAAAAAAAAAAGAGTTAAAGGTTTTAAAGAGATGATGACTGAAGTGAAAATGAAACTTGACTATTTACTTTTTTTTTATAAATACGTATTTCCAGTTTAATAATATAATAATCAAGTGCTTATTTCACTTTTACCATTTTTACTTAGATAACAAATTTTCAGATTGTTATAAAATAAAATAATAATAATAATAAAAAAATAATAATAATGATAATAAAATTTATTCTTTTCTTCTTTTCTCTTTTTCTTCATTTTTTTATATTAAATATTTTTTGATTTGAAATTATATTTTATTTTTTTATAAAAATTGAATAACAAATATTATAGAATTTTTGAGGTGTTAGACAATAAATATATGTAATAATAATAATAATAATAATAAATAATGATATGTGAAGTTTTGTTTAGGTGCAATTAATGGGTTCTTTTTTTTTTTGGTAAAATAACTTATGTAATTATAATTAAACTAATTTTTATTTTTCAATTTAAAGTATTCTTAGGTTGAATTTTTTTCAATTTTTTTGTAGTTTTTATATAGTATTATATTAGTCAAAAATGAATTAAAGATAATAAAGAAATATATTAAATATAAAATTCTTAAAATAAACTATTTTGATATACTTATTAAATAATTTTGTATCAGACAAATTAATTTATAAACTAATATTTGGCTAACTTATCTTATAAATTAGTTTATTAATTTTACGAAATACAGTGTAGATGTGATGTGAGAAAGACACGGGTTAGGTTTTACAACGTGAGAATGTTATTATAATGAGTGGACCACTATCATGTTTGATATGTAATATTTTTTTTTAATTTCAAATTTTAAAATAGAAACACTTTTATTCAATATACATACATATGTGTATGTGTTTAATTAAGACTATTATAATATTGAATTTTAATTCATTAAAATAAAAGATACATATAGTACGTGTTATTATTATATATGTATATATACACATTTAACTAGAAAAACATTATTATTATTTAATCATCTTCAAAATAAATTTGTAATTATAATAAATAATGCTAGAATAATTGTTAATGCCAATGTCAAAATTATTTTATTCCTCACTTTCTAATTCATCATTTTTATTTATTTATACTAGCATTTCACGCTCTTAATGATCATGTAAAGACTGAATTATTAATCATATACTAATGAATAATATATATATATATATATATATAAACTTACACACTGTGTATATATAAATGCAATGTATTACAATATAAAATAACATTAAGTTCTAAAAAATATCATTTAAAATTAAATATAATTAAATATTAGAGATTTTATTTATAATCATTCTTATTTAAATATGTTTAGTTTGTTATGCATGATACAAGGACTCCACACCAAATAGTTGTCATAATAGATAAATAAAGATCAATCAATCAAATTAAAACCTTAAACTCATTTATGTTTATTTTAGAATTAACAAGGTCTGCTCCTTATTAATTATGATAAATGGTATTTTTTTTCTCCCTTCTCATATCAAATGTAATTTTTAGTTGATTTATCATTTCCTTTTGTTGAGTTTCATTTTCTTCAAACCAATAATAAATCTTGATTTTTTCTAGTTGTAATTGACATTTTTTTTTTCAATTTTTCATTGTTCAATATTTTTTTAATGAAATATAATATTACTGAATTATTCCTAAACAAACACTTTTCTATTCATCTAGTGATATATTATTGAATCACAATGCATAATATCTTAAATATTTTATCAGTTCTAATCACTCTATACCTTTTATAAATCCTCACTAAAATAATTTTTATTAATCAAGCAAACTTTTGATATGTATAAAAAAATTATACTGTAATATTTTTATTTTATTATTGGAAGCATAATTTTATGCAAAGTAAATTAGTTTACACAACATTGTTTTTAAAAAATATCGATTTTATTAGACAAAAATAATTAATCTTAAATAAACCAACATTTAAGTTGTATACAAAAACATACCCCATATAGCTCTTGATTTTAAATGAAAATTTAAGCTAAAAATAATGAAATTTGACAAACAAGTTATACTTACTTTTTAAAGTTCTAACTTTTAAATTTGAAATCCTTTTAAGTTAAAAATAAGTCTAGCCAACACTTAAAATTCAAGAAAATAAACGGGTCTGCTAAGATAAGAAGTTTGCTATTGAAATGTGATAAGCTTTATATATATTTTTAATGTGAATGAAAAATGATAAAATTACAAGTGAGATTTATACAATAAAAAATAAACTTTATAAAATTTGTAACTTTTAATAAATTTCTATTAATTCTTTATTTTTCATCAATAATATAGATCGAGCTAATAACTTTATTTTTTTTTCTATTTACAAATCAAATATTTGGTAAGTTGTAAAAGTTTTTATATCTGTTCCCAAAATTTACTTTAAATTAATAATTTTCCCTATTACTATGTCTAGGAGTTTTCAACTTGCCACCTGCTTTTAAATGTTTCATCTTCTTAACGGTAGAATTAAGTGATTCATTAATTAATTTCACTGTTGACGGTCCGTTACTTTGAGTGTTTATCTCAGCTCAAGTTTTGTCTCCTTAATTAATTATTATTTAATTAATACGATTAAATATTCCTTATCAATAGTATTTTTAATATTTTATAAATAAATTGCATATAAACTTGAAATACTTATAACATGCAACTACAAATATATATATATATATATATATATATATATATATATATATATATATATAT
>Ga0099824_1006916_pt1 | contig 15335 bp, 8 predicted proteins | sample SiratrowhiteBW_FD_76837 | JGI IMG/M metagenome (GOLD analysis project Ga0099824, IMG submission 76837) | Root nodule microbial communities of legume samples collected from California, USA - Siratro white BW | ecosystem: Host-associated > Plants > Roots > Nodule | place: USA: California...
AATGTAACTAATGATGTCATGATAACAATGAAATATTAAAACAGTAAATCAATATAAAAATAACTTTTTTCTATTATCCTATTAGTACATTTAACCTCTAATATTGAGTTTGAACAATAAGATCTAATTATGTTTAGTCACATTAAGACAGTATAAATGAAACCACAAATATATTGTTTCTGTTTTATCTATATAAATTCTACAAAAATTATAATGTATATAGTAGATTTAGTACACGTATTAGCATGTTTTATTTATATTATAATAAAAGAAAATTATATTTTAAATGAAAAGAAATTTTAATTTTATTAGAATTTCGTTAATGATTAAGGTAATTAAACACACATTTGATTTTTAGTAATCGTCACGTTTATTAGTGAGAAAATTAATGTTAATATGCAATTAGTCTTGAATGAAGCCTTTTATCTTCTACTTTTTACTTTATTTAAAATCCTTCATAATTATTTCAGGTTGATTACATTTAATTAACAATTAATAAAGATCGTGCTCAATTATATTAACTATTAACAAAATAAAAAAGATCAAAGTTTTTTTTTATTATACTAAAATAAATATGTTAATATTTATTGTATTGAATCGATTATTTACCCAAAATTATATTATGCATTTAAACTAAATATAAATATAAGTGTGTTTGTTAATTAAAATTTAGTCTAGATTCAAATCCTGTATGTAGGCTTGACGTTACAATCCAACACAGGTCAACTTTGACTTAGTCAGACTTGACCAGGTCTATCTTAGTCCTACCTTAGCCTAACCTAACCGAACTTAACTCAATATGGGTTTAGCGCAACTCGAATGTGGTCTCACTCCAACTTAATTTGATTGGACCCAGGTCAACTCAACTCGACCTACACTCAGATCGACTCAGCTAGACCTAAGCTTGACCAATTGGGCTTGACTTGAATCCAACCCAGTTCAACCTTTAGGCTAAACATGGGATTGGGCTGGTATAAATCCACTTGGGTCTTGGCTAACTCGACTTAATCTAGACCCAAGTCAACTCAACTGGACCTAATCTCAGGTTGACCCAACTCAACCTTAGTCTAGGTTAAGTCAACTCGACCTAGGCCCAGGCCAACTCAGCTTGACCTAAGTCTAATCTGACTCAACTCGAGCTAAGCCCAAGCCGACTCAACTCGAACTTGGCCCAGGTCGACTCAATTCAAGCTGAGCCGAAACCAACGCAACTCAATCTGGGCTCGGGCAAACTCAGCTCGACCTTGCTCGACCTTTTTCTAGACAGACTCGACTCAATCTTAATTCAGGTAGACTTCACTTGATCTAGATTCAGATTGACTCGATTCATCTTAGATCTAATTCAAAATGATCTTGATTAGAGTAAGCCTGAACTAATTTTATCATAGTCTTATCAGGCTAAACTTAATGTAATCTTGATTAGATTAGGATCAATTTATACTTAATCGAACATGGTTGAACCTAAATTAACTCTTAATTTAAAGGATATAACTTGCCCAAGTTGATAGATAGAATGTGGACTCATTCACGCTTGTCCATCTTGATTTTAATTTTTTAAAATAAAAAAATATCCAATTTATATCCATTTCAATCCGGTTAAATGAATTTGTCTTAAAAATCAAAAAGTATATATTTGGATTTGTAATAAATATAATTTAAATACAGGCATACGGATTTGAATAATTATGAACTAGATTTAAAATTTTGAATTTTTTTTTGATACAGTAACAGGGATGTATGAAGGATACCTACTTAGTTGTCATGGATGCACTGTACTTGTGATATTAGCGATTTTCATTTCAAATGAGGAGCGGTCCTAGTGTTGCATTTCATCAAACACGTGGAAGGCACCGTCTTCAACTCAAACTCATCACAGATAAGATTGCGAAAACGATTATACTTAATGAAAACATCACAACAAAAAATGAAAAATAAGGTATGAATTTGAAAATAATTTGGAAGCTTGAGATAAGGAAAGTAATTGAGAAGAGATGGTAGAGGCGCGGGAGGGAACAAAAATCTTGAAAAGGAAAAATAAGTAATGGTTTGGATGATAAAAGGAAGGATTAGAAGCAGGCGATAAGGTAGAATGAAGATCCCTGAATTAGAAACATCCAGAAGAAGGAGCATGTGGAATTTAATCAGTTATATGAGTTTTGGTTTCAGCATAGCCATATTCAATTATTTAGATATAACTTTAAAGAATTTCCATCCATCAACTCATCAAAAACATTGATTAAATCAAGATAATTTCTTTTATAATATGTAAGGCTAATAGTTCGTGCCTCTCATATACTCTTTTTGGTTATTTTAGCTGATTAAGAATTAAAAAAAAAAAAAACTAAAGTTATAGTAAATTTAACAAATTTTTCTGCAGAATATATTTTGCAAAAGAAAGTCCAGCAGGATTTTTCTACAGATTATTTTTAGTAGAGTTAATTATGAGTTTGCTGCAAATTATTTTTCACTAAAATATTCACATGAACTTTATGCAAATGTGAACCCGCAAAAACATTCTGAGGAATTTCTTGCAAAATATTTTCTACAAGAAAATTAGCAGGAAATTTGCATTTTTTTCTAGAAGTTTCAATATATAAGTTGTGACAATTAGTTCTTTTCAATCTTTTATCTAATTTTAGTCAAATTTTATTCAATAAAAAAAATCACTATATCAGTGTATAATCTTATGTATAAGTAATTTATAACTAAAATTAATCCAAAATAAATTATGATGATAAAATTTTTAAAGAGAAAAGATTAATTAGATACATGTTTTTTTTTTAATTCTAAAGTTTATGGACACAAGTCCTGTCCACTTTTCTTTTAATTTTTTTTATTAAATATAATTATTAAATCAAATTTAAATTAAAACATAATAAAAGTAACCAAGATTATTTTTTTATTTAGTTGACTTAAGGGTACTCCTTTATAAAATTTATATAGTAGAATGTATCAACCTCAAACCCCAAAACTTTATAAAGATAATAAGTAAATTAAAAATTGTTAACACTAATATTTTTTAAAAGAGGAATATGATTGGTTTCTCCATTACACTTGAAAATATATAGGAGCAGTATTTCTTTCTTGAGGAGATAACAAAATTAAAAATTGTAGTAAGTTATTAATATTCCTTTTTTCACAAAAATAATATTGATTTAGTATTTATGAAAATAAAAAATAAAAAATATTTTTTCACATCATTTTTTTATCTTATTTTCAAAGTGAGATGCATATTTTGTTTAAAATAATAAATAATTTACTTAATTATATATAAATAACCCTTTTAATGACCACCATCTTAAAATGTTAATATCTTTTTTCTCTCAAGTGTAGATATTAACAACTTTTCTTTTTATATTATTTTCATCATCCATCACAATCCTGCCACACTCATTTATTTTTTTACTGGTTGCTAAGTCCATTTCTAATTCCCACGGTAACATCGAATTAGAAAACACTAACATGATTTTTTGTCTAATTTTTTAAATTGATGTAATTTTTATTTGAAATTCTCAAAATAATATATCAACATACTATTTCAATATTAATAAGTTAATTAAAATCTTAAGAATACTACAAGATCTTCGTTTTTTTTAATGAATCCTTTTCTTTTGTTGAAATCAAATACATGAATATGAATGATAAAAAGAATATTTTACAAAAAACTCATTTTCTGTCTTATTTGTCTTATATAAAAATTATTATACATATCAATTTATTCAACAATTGGATCGTTGGGTTTACCGTACTATTAGTCTAGGTTTTATCTTTTTAACAATGGGTAATATATCAGGAGCAGTATGGGCTAATGAGGCATGATGATCATATTAGAATTGCGATCCAAATGAAACTTGGGCTTTTATTACTTGGACTATTTTCCGCAATTTATTTACAAGATCTTAGGGTAATTAATATTCTCTATCCATTTCTCTTCTTTATTTTAGCATGTATGGTGTGTTGTTCTTGTGCAATTAAAATAAATGGGCAGTTACAAAGCCTTTTTATTTATTGATAATTATATAATGGTTGAAATTAATTCTCATTAAGTAGTTAAAATAAATGTTAAGTTAATTTGAATAGAAGAGTGATTACATGTTGAGAAGAAAGTTACCTGATATGAATTTAGTTCCTAATATATGAAGAAAAGTTACTCACTATGAATTTAGTTCCTAATATAGAAATAGATTTAGTTACAATAGATATAATTTAAAAACTAAAAATAAATTTATTTAAAAAAATTATATAATATTTTCAAATTTTTCTTTCTAAATTTATTGCTAAATTTTAATTTTATTTTAAATTATTTCTATATCAGTAACTAAATCCAAATATTAAACTTATACTTAATTTTGCTAAATATATTTTATTACTAAATTTTTAATTTAATTTTTCTTTCTAACATCAAACTTACTCTTAATTTAATTTAATATATAAATCTCATACTAACATAATTTTTTATTTTAATTTAAACAATAATCTGGTCAAGACATTCCTTTTAACCATTACATATTTATCAATAAATAAAACAACTTTGTAACTGTTATATTTGTTTTAGTTTTAGTTACATATTAGCAATATACCACACCTGCAAACAAACAAAAGAGGAATGAGTAAAGAATATTAATAACCTTAAAATGGACAATATTCTTACTATTTTAATTAACTCAATAACTAAAAATATTAGACTATACAATTTCATCTAATAAACTAAAATTATCTCTTTTTCACAAATTTCATTTAATCTTAAAATAATTCGTGCAATAGGACGACTATCTCTCTACAATTATATCAATATCTTATATACATAATTTACCTATATCTAAAAATAAATAAAAAAATACATAACTTCAGGAATCTTAAATAAAAATTACATGAGATGCAAAAAATTTGCGTGATTTTTCCCTAGTTTTTGCTTTCTATTTAGACTCCTCTTTCATCTCATCAAAGAGCACAAAGCAATCTACCATGTGTTCCATACTCTAATTTTCATGAATCAATGTGCATTACACACAACAAGTAACTAGCTATTGTAAAATTAATTAGAATTTAGAACCTCAAAATTTCAAAATTTTACACGTTTCAATAGTTTGTTATAACGTTAATATGTTTAAGATTAATTTACTCATATCAAGAGTCATTCAATAGAAATAAAAGCATTTTTTATGTTCCTCATTTAATAATATATCTCGTTACTTATAATAAATGACCAGTAATTACTAACTCTGGTATCGAAGTCCTCGCAAGAGTCACAAATATATTTTTTCTATTGTTGATTGACATCATATTTGTCCAAGACTCTTTCCAGATTCTTCTCATGCTTATCTCACGGCATTAACACTATCTACGAAAAATGTTATAATTTTTCATGCATTTTCTGTGAGATTTCACCCTTCTCAACGATGATAATTATGATAAAGTTTTGCTGATAAAAAAAAACGTATGATAAAGTTCTTGACCTATCATTGTCCAGTATCTTTAATTTCAATTTTTTTTCTATATTTTCAATTTTAAGAACTCATCCATAATTTGGAACTTAATACGCATGTTAAAATGCAGCTGGCATGGATGATGGTGGATATTGCGCTACGTATTCAATACAAGGCGTCGTGAATTGGATCCCACAAAAAAGTGGCTAAAATTTTTTCGCCCCAAGCAAGAGCCATCCACGTGTCAACCTTACGCTCCACAGCACAATCCTTTTCGTAACTTAGCCACGTCATCACTATCGTGTTCCCATCACTAACCGCAATTCTCCTCGCACTAATTCCTGGCCGTTGATTTTTCGGAGATAAAAATTGTGGCCACCTTAATTCCCGCGATTCGCGTTAATACAGAAAAACTGAAATCCCGCAAGTCTCTCTGTAGATTCCTCTCGCTGGATTCTTTTGCTTCTCGCTGATCAAAGGTACTCTTCATTCTAGCTTCAATCTTTGTCTTTGATCATGTGTTAATTTACTTTTTCATTTGATTCAGCTACTTTTATTTTATCATTGGTAGAGCAGTATGTTTACCTGTCCATTTGGTATAAATTTTGAAGCTATATTAATGATTAATCATGAGAATGTGCTTAGTGATTGATAATTCTGTGTAAGGATTAGTTGTGCACATAAGCTTAATGATATTGTAGGATCTTAGCATTGAAAACTTGGCATTTCTTTGTAAACGCAGATTATTAGGTAACCTGGTATGGGAGTTGTGACTGTTTCTAGCTCAGCTGCGAGGACTCCATTGGGATTGAATACAAAGTTTTCCAGTAATCGTCTGAAGAGACCTTTAATTATAGCATTTAAAGGGGATAAACACAATGACTCAGCTTTGGTTGCAACTCAAGAGAAAATCCCTGTGCCCGTTGAGACGTCCAAGACGCAGAAGAAAAAGATGGGGAAAGCTAATAAAGTGCCCAAGAGAGAAAGAGTTGCCTTTGCGGAGGAAAATTCCCCATCTTCCTTGGATGTGGACTATAATGAAGCTGCTGCTATACTTGAAAATATATACAAACTCAGCCCTGCTTCTGATACTGCTAATGCAGAATGTATAGATGGTAAAATCAAAAGGGTCTCCCGGAGAAGGAAGAAGATTATTGATGATGATAGGGTAGTCAGAAACCAGAACAAGAAAGCTAAACGGTTGAGTCTTGATCAGAGGATTGCATTAAAGAGTGACACAGAAGGGGACGAAGTCGTTCCCACTCGAAAGAAAAGAAATGCTAACAATAGAAATGAGAAGATTGAAGAACTTATTAGGGAATATTCCGCATCAACTGATTTTGTTAGTATGGACTGGAGAAGAATGAAGATACCTCCCGTTCTTTCTTCTTCTGAGCATGCTTGGTTGTTCAAATTGATGCAACCTATGAAGGTAAGCATTTAAATTACAACTAATGATTTTGTCCCCTTACTTTGATTCTTCTATTCTTGAAATATTAGTATAGATTTGTTTGGTTCCCGAGTAGCAGGGATTCGATTCGAGGATTTAATTCCATTCCTAGATAATCTCATAAAATTCAAGATGTTTGGTGAAAACTCGAATTTGCTTCTGTAGCAGACATTAAGTCATAATTCTTTGTTTTTCAGACAATACTTCAAGTGAAAGAAGATTTACAGAAGGAGCTAGGAAGAGAACCTGCTGATGCAGAACTAGCCGATGCAACAAACATGAGCGTTGCTTATGTAAAGAAAGCATTGGAGGTTGGCCAAGCTGCAAGAAACAAACTCATAAAGGTAATTGGAATTGTTAAGTTCTTTCACAACTTGACTTTTGAAAATTTTCAACGTTTGAAGATGAAATTACTGTCCGATTGTTGTGTTATTTGAAATGAGCAAGTTATAAGCAAGTGTGATCATATCCCTTGCAGCACAATCTCCGGCTTGTCTTGTTCGTGATCAACAAATATTTTACAGACTTTGCAAGTGGCTCTAGGTTTCAAGATCTTTGTCAGGCAGGAGTTAAGGGACTTATGACAGCAATTGATCGCTTTGAGCCAAACAGAAGATTTCGGCTATCAACATATAGTTTATTTTGGATAAGACATGCTATCACTCGTTCAATGACCCTCTCAAGCTTCACACGTGTTCCATTTGGACTTGAATCGGTAAGCATTCTCACTACTCATGGTGATTACTGTTTTGTTCAGCACCATATGGTTCAATGGCTTTTATTTACTTTTTGTTTCCATGTTAGATAGCATCATACTTTGTTTGTTTTCAATGTCAACAAATTATAATTCCTAATCAACCATTTTTTTGTGGTTGCTTGAAGGTATAATCCAGGATTGTTTTATTTAGACTATATATTTAAAAAGGCCTGGGTATACAATAAAGTAGAATATCAAGAAAAGAAATTGGTATAACTGATATTGGACTTTAGCCGAGATATTCATAGCAAATAAGGCTTTTAAAAAATATAATTTGGTAATTGTTAGGCTGTTGATGTGTCTCAACTTTGGGTAACTTCTCCATTTCTTCTGGAGCAGGTTCGAGCAGAAATCCAAAAGGCTAAAACTGAGTTAACATTTGAGCTTCAGAGGTCACCAACGGAGGAAGAAATAATAGAAAGAGTTAAAATATCCCCTGAAAGATACCATGACGTAATGAAGGCATCAAAATCCATTCTTTCGCTGAACTCGAGGCATATAACTACACAAGAGGAGTTCATTAACGGGATCGTTGATGCTGATGGTGTTAATAGTGACAATACTAAGCAACCTGCTCTACTAAGACTTGCTATTGATGATGTGGTAACAACTCGATCTCTCGAGACTTTATTTGATCCCACATTTCTCACTATGGTGGCATTCTTTTGAAGTTTGCTATGATCATAACTGGATTTGTTCAATGAGACCTACGAAATAGACGATGCAATTTGAAATTTGTCAGAACTCAAGAAGTATTTAACACTGCTACATGTTCAAATAAGTATAATAATCATATTCTTGTCAACAATATATATACCTTTTTTATTTCTTTCATCATTTCTGTTGGGTTCCCTTCCATGACGATCCTGACTAATAGGCACCACACTATTGGTATCTTTTAAAACATAGGAAAGGAAAGTGTTATAAATACATTTTCTAGTATACTTCTTTGAACGCATACTTATTTGTTGAAATCTGTTGAAAATCAATTTTTTTGTGTAGGTCACACATCTTATTCTCATTCTCTGTTGAGTTTTTTGGTTTTCAAGAAATTCTAATCCATAAGAAAAAGTATGTGTTAGAGTGTGTCCCTAGAACTCTTTTTAATAGGGAATTAGTAACACATCTATTTTTCTTTGTCCATGTAATATATTGTTATATATATCTGATTCGATTACATCATATTGTGATGGTGAACTAATCTGAGATTTAATTTTTGTACTAGCTTGATTCCCTGAAGCCGAAGGAGAGCTTGGTGATCAGACAGAGATTTGGACTTGATGGGAAGGGTGACAGAACGTTGGGAGAAATTGCTAGGAACTTGAATATATCAAGGGAAATGGTAAGAAAGCACGAAATGAAGGCTCTTATGAAGCTCAAGCATTCAGCTCGATTGGATTATCTTCGTCGTTATGTTGTATAAATCACTAATGTATAGAAACACCTTACCTATAGTTATACAGTATATATATAGATACTCCTGCTTTGTATTATTGTTCATTTAAATACCCACAGTCATAATAAGGCTCATGTAATTTGTATATGATTTACTTGAAATTACAAAAGGTATATAACTGCTTATACAAGTTACCTACATCATGTGATGTGTCTTTGATGAAATTAAATTGTATTTGGCGTTTTTCATGAAGAGGGAGTGTGTATCATATCCAAAACATTGGGCCATAGAATAAAATGATATCGACCTGTGTAGCTCCAGGAGAACGATTGCCAATGTAATATCAATAATGAGTACTTTTATTTCATTTTTTAGTTTTTTTAATATAAAAATATTTTTTTTCATCTATTTCCTTTAGTTAAACAACCTTTATCCTTACACATTTTTCTGTTCCATTTCCTCTCTTTCTCTAGTTTTCACCAACTGTTAAATGCCGTGTACTTTTTTCTAGACATTCCTACCACTCACTAAATTGTACTTCTTTCTGTATAAATAACAAATTATTTTACAGTTTTACATTAAAAATCAGCTTAGTAAATTGTAATTAGTTGAAATATTCTAAATATGAGAATGTTTAATCCAACTTGTCCATGATTTTAAGAGAAAAAATAAAAATTAATTTTTCCATAAAGATTAACTTTTGTACAAGTTAAAAAAATACAAATTTAAAGAAATTACAAAAGAGAAAGTTTTATAAATTAATTCATGCATAAATTATTTTTAACAAAAATTAATTTCAGTTTTTTTTTTCAAAGAACTTACAGAAAATGTTAGTCCAAACGTGTTATATACCATAAAAATTAAAAATAGACATAGATGGTGTTCGCTAGTCATAAGGGAAGATAAAATATAATACAACAAATATTGACAAATAATATGTCTCTATACCTAAATGTATGTTTTGGTTTTATCCTTGATGTGAATAGGGAATATTAAGAAAATGGTCTTTCAAAGTTATAACTTCATATCAAATTGTTCCATGTTTGTACGTAGATGGGCACATGCTTGTTTTGATATTCAGAATTGCTTGACAGGAACAACCTTGAGTTTTAGTTGGAATCTAGTAACCATATTTTATTTCTGAAAACAGTGTAATGATAAGATGAAGACGAGATTAGAGAAATAGACACTCATCCACACTAAATTATAATAATTAGATTATTATAAACGTTAAATAATAAAATTGAGTTTGCAATTTTCTTGTTTTCTTAAATTTTTATTGTTGATGTTTAATATATTCTGATTTAAAATGTTTTTCATGTATGATTTTGATAAAAATAAATAAATAAATAAATATGTACGAGGGGATCTTAGAAAACGATGGAATGGAGTATCAATTTTTATATTTCTGAAAAATATGAGAGTAGATTAGGAACAAAACTTGAAAGGTGACGAGGGTGAAATGACTCCACCTTGCTACATCCAGTGATCTTGAATTGGTAGGTAGCCAATAACTAATGGCTAACATTTTAAAATATTTTTCCTCATTTTTCGTAAAAAGACAATTTATGATTGTGATATTTACCATATCCACCTTATATTGTTAAGTCAGGTTAGGTGAAGAAATGAACAACTAAGCTGCACCAGTTATGACTGTCGTCAAAATATTTCATTCGAAGTTGGACCTCACAACGTATTATCTGAATATAAGAGATATAACCGACATCAACTATATATCAAATAAAAATTTGAGTAGAGAACTATTTCCATCTTATTAAATAATTTTATAGAAGTATTTTAACTTTTAATAATATATTATAAATTGCGGTAATTATTTTATATCTATCCATTTATTTACTATTAAATAATTATCTAATGGCCTATATATTATAATAATAATATTCTATAAATCGATTTATAACTTTATTTTCACTCCACTCCCTTCCATCGATCACATAATTTCTTTTACTAAGATAGTTTTAGTATTGAATTTTAAATCTAATTTAATATATGAAAAAATAGCTTAAAAAGAAAGATTTTCATTTTATTAGTAATATTTTGATATATTTTTTTCCGGTGTTGTTGTTTTATTTATATTATTTTATATTATAAATTTTATATTTAAGATATTTAATTTTTTTTTCAATGAGAAAATTGATGTGTTAAAAATACCATCTATCTCATGAACCAACTTAAAATTTTGATATTAAAGGTTTTCATGTTATCACATTTGAACAATTTGTTTTTCTCTGTAATGACTAACATGAATTTGGACTTGTCAAAATAAAAGAAGTTAACGAGTGTAGAAACGTGATCCTTCCATCATGGCGAAGACAAATATATAATTAGTTATTTATAATTAAGGTTCTTGGCGAGGCATGAGAATTTTATTATATAGTTACTTTTTACTTAACCTTAATAAATAACAAAGTTTGGTGAATCGTCTTCCATATTACAGGTAAAGTGTAAGGCTTTCTTTTTTTTATTTAAATTTACCGTTGTACTGTTGTAATTTGTGGAATATATAACTGATAAAGCTAGCAAGTGGATTAGGGGACGAAATTCAACCTATTTTAATTGTATTATTTTTTTTCTGTGTATAATCATAACTCTACATATATTCTTTATATTGTAATCATAACTCTACATACATTCTTTATATTGTAATCTTCATTTTCTATATTGTAATCTTCTATAGTAGTTTATTTTATGTGTAAAAGGATTTTAAGGTGGCTATACCTACAACATTTTATAACAAATGATATGGTTTATTGTTGTTAGCAAGCAACTTGAATTACTTTTAACTTTTATTTAGAGGTATACTTTTTTTTGTCTTCAAGTAAAGACATTACATTTGATCATTCTCTGTCTTTTAAATATAAACTATTGAGTCACTTGAGATCATTATGTTTTTTTTTAAAGAAAGTGAATTTAATTCTAAATCAAGTCTCATAAAATTGACTTATAAGGTGAAATGTCTTTCTAATAACTTCTTTTATGTTAAAAATTGATACTTCTCAAGTATATTCGTAGGTGATTTGACAATAGTCTGATAACGTGTGATACAATAGACTCCAACAAATCATGTTAGGATAAACTCTAATAACATATTAAGAAGTAAGTTTAAGTGTAACGCAACCTCACAAAATCAATTTGTAATGTAAGTTTTGTCTGAGTATAGTTTGTTCCAATATCTTATGAGAGTGTTATATATAACACTTAGAACACCAAAAATTAGGAAGTGGTCACAAAATGCTTATAAGTTGAAGCTTAGCTTACCACAATGGAGTTATATTATTAATGATATGTACATGGCTATAAAAAATGTTGCTAGTTTACTAATTTTCCATCTTAGTTTTAAACAAGTTTGTTAGGTTCGACAACAATATCAAAGCAAGAAACACAAGAATAAGATGAAAAAAAACACTTATTAATATCAAACGGTTTATACGTAGAGTCTACCTATAATACAATGTGAATGGTCTAAGCCCACAAAGCTTCTATATATAAATCCTATACTAAGGAGTAAGAGAAAATTGTTTAAAACAAAAACTATTATGACAATTACAAAAAACAAATACCAAACAATCTACCTCGTTTTAACACTACTAGACAATCTTCAGTAGACGGTCTTCTTCTCCTTCATCTAACTGTTTGACTAAGTTCTTTAGCAGATGATCTATTATACATTATTTATACTCAATAATCACAATTCTCCACCTTGACTCCAAATCATGGAAGAGCTTCCAACTTTAACTTCATTTTTTCTCTTCAAATGAAAAATTAACTAGCTCCAAATACCATCTAACCCTTGATCTTGACAAGGACTTTGTAAACATATATGCTAGATTTTCTTTCGAGGATATTTTCTCAATTCTAACCTCTCTAGACTTAATAATGTTTTCACAAAATGCAGTCTAATGTATTTGTGTTTTGTCCTCTCATGATAAATCTGATGATCAACTAGATGTATGACACTTTAACTATACATACACAATCACATAATCTTATATAATACCTAGCTCTCCAACCATTCCCTTCAACCACAGTGCCTTTAATTTGATATGAAAAATAAATATAAATGTAATTTTACTTTTATTTTTCTATGTTTAGTTTGGACATAAGAATAAGGAAGGAATGGGTTTATCTATTCCTCTTCCACTATGAATCCTATATAAAGATACCTATTGTACTCATTTTGGCATATTTGGAATGATGAATAAATTTTTTTGAAAAAAAAAAATCTTGAATATGTCATATCTCAAGAGATGTTTCTCCTTTGCTTATCCTAGAGTGGCGCTTCATAGCTTATCTCTTGGTGGCGTGAGGTTCTTCTCAATTCCAATAATTGATTCTTATCTTTTAGGCTAAGTCACAAGTGACGAATCACCATCTTGTTTATCTCATGAATTTGAGTGTCATAAGGTGTTGTTCTAATTCCTAGCATTATCTTTGTTTTTGCATTTTCCTTAACTTTTTTTCTCGTTTTTGAGTTTTTCACAAACTTTTGAAGATCACATTCATCAAAAAATTCATCAAGAAATCATCCAAAAATTCATCCAAGAGCTCTTCTTTGAAGCTTGAGTGCAATGATCCTACAACCTTCATTACCATAGACATTTCCGACTGTGTTGCACCTTCAGTTTTGGGATTCAGTATTGGCCTCATTTACCCCTTTTGTGAGAACGATATATTCTATATAGGTACTAGATCAAGCCATGACTAATTACAAATTAGATCTCCAATAAACTATAATACCAAATAAGTTAAAGACATACCCAAAAATGACTTTCATCATTCATCCTTATCCTTCCATGAAAAACAAAACAAGTTTATTATGTCACTTATCCAAAGATATGTATAAAGCTTTATGGTTGGTGAGTAGCAATCATAACAAAATTCCAAGGTCATGTTGAAGTTGACAATATGCAAGATACATTGTCCTATCAAGCTAATGAAACACTAACGTCTTACAAGTTACAAAAATTGAACTTCTAGATTCTTGAAATATTTGATGATGATGATATTGAACCAATGCTTCATGAGGATGAAGAAGATCTGGACCATTGAAATGAAGATGGTGAAGAACATGACCAAAACGAAAAATAGGGCACTTAATTAGGTCTCAATTTAAGGGGTCCTACTATCATTATGATGATTGAGGAGGTCTATGGATTGAATTTAAGGCGACTTTAATTATTAATTAGAACGAATTAAAAAATAACTAATTTTCAATATGATGAAATTAACTTATTTATTCTTCATTTTTACATAATAGAGTGAATTAGGCCCATCAAGATGAGTGCCAAATAAAAAATATCTACGAGTTAAAAGTAAGAAAGTGATTTTGTGACATGTTAAGTAAAATTAGGACAATGAGCTCGGTTGGAAAAGAGAACAAGTATAAGGTGAACTTTTAAACTATTGGGATAGCCAAAAGTTTGAAGAAAATCATCCCAAAATAAAATGAATTGGTCTCCAACTTGGGTTGAGCATTGGACTCAATAGGCCACAAATAACACTTGGACATTGCATTAGGTCTGGTATCTATTAGTTAAGTACAATTTTTTAATGTAAATATATTCAATTGTGTGAGATATATTGTTTGCAACTATACAACCTTTATTAGGAACATAAATTGGATTGTCATGTTTAAATAGATGAATTATTTATGGTTACTCACACCAACAAGAAGGGTGGTTGGGTAGATAGTTGTTTCCGTGAGACTTATGTATGTAATTGGTGTAAATTTTCTTACTTTATTACATTTTTAACATAATTTCCTAACATTTTCAACTCCTAATAATTATTTAGGAAACCTACCATGAGTTGTTGAGGATCATACAATGAGATAGTTCTAAAGGATCAATTTTTTATGTCCACCCAATAAATGTAATAACAAAAAGCTTCAATGTTCAAAAAGATGTTGTTGTAGGACAGAGTAGAAGTAGAGTTTATCACAATACGAACTTGGCTGTTAACATTCGCCATGGAGTGTCATCCCTCACTCAACCCTCATGGTTAGTTTGTACCACTAATCACGGTGACTAGTTGGTTGAGAATGAGTGGCTTCGCTAGCAAGTACAACAAGCAAATGAAAAAGTTGATGCAACAATCGAAAGAACTAATTAACTAAGCACATGAAAGGGTTGCACAGTTGAAGGACACAGTAAATTTTTTTTCAAAACGTTGTATATTTATTTTATATATATATATATATATATATATATATATATATATATATATATATATATATATTAATAAAATATATTTTATTTTTATTTATATTTCACTCATTTTTTTTAT
>Ga0099824_1006917_pt1 | contig 15333 bp, 6 predicted proteins | sample SiratrowhiteBW_FD_76837 | JGI IMG/M metagenome (GOLD analysis project Ga0099824, IMG submission 76837) | Root nodule microbial communities of legume samples collected from California, USA - Siratro white BW | ecosystem: Host-associated > Plants > Roots > Nodule | place: USA: California...
AAAAATTCAAATTTTATTTATTTTTTTATTATTATTATTTCAAGAAAACTTAAACTAATAAATATATATTTTTATATTATTATTCATTTTTTCTTTATTCATTTTTATCATTATACTTTAATTCAAAAGATTACCCGGACAAAATCGGGTGTTGACAGCATCTAACGATATTCAAAACGAAGTTTTATAAAAATAATAAAAATATTAAAATTTTCAAAAATTAAAAACATCAAACCAACAAACAATCTTATTTAAGGAACTACGTATCCCTGATTCTCCATCCCTGATGGAGATACGTATGAGCAAGGTCAAACCTTGTCGGGCCGCTTTCAAAAAATAAAAAAATATTTTTTTTTATTTTCATTTTTGTCAAAAAATAAATATTTTGAAAATTATACTCATTTTATTTATTTAATTAAAGGTACCGTCTTAGGACGGGCGTTGTTGGGGTGCTAATACCTTCCCCACACGTAACTGACTCCCGGACCCAAAATCCGATTTTCGCAGACTTGCTTTATCATTTTTTTTTTGTTTTTCCATAGTTTTCCATAATAAACTTTGGTGGCGAGTCCTTTTTTCTAAATTTTTTTCAATTATTTTAATTCATTTATCCCCGTGGTAACCCCGATTGCGACACTTCAAAGAGTAGCTTTATGCAGAGCTTGGAAGAAAGAGTCTTTGCAAATCACTTTTTGACCATTGAGAACTTCAAACTTATATATCGCATCTTCTAATGTCTAACAAGCGTGAATGTAAAGATGCATTAAATGTACTCTATGTAATATTTAATGTTAATCTCATTTTTAAGCAACCTTTCAATAACCGACAATACTCAACAATCATAGGTTAGAAAATGTTTTACTCAAAAAAAGAAAAATAAAAGTGAATGTTGTAGTAATAGATATTTGGATTAAAGTTGACACAAACTTGTGTCAAGATGATTGTTAAACTAAATTTTAGTTTGTATCGTAAAAGATATTGATATTGACATATGCTTGCATGGATCATCTTCGTATACAAAAGATAAAAACATTCTCAACAATACAAAATAAACTTAAAGAATATTTTTGTTATGATACAACATAAGTTTAAAATTTTTGTTTATCTATATTATTGTGAAAAGTTCTTAATTAAAGTTTTTGGATTGTTAAGCTTTGTTCTAATACTTTTAATATTGATTTGAATAATATCACATTTCCTTTACTTCTACTTTTTTATAGAAATTTTTTTTTAATATATATTTAAATAAATGCACGCCTCCTACCAACTTTTGGTAAGGGTGTTGCAAAAGCATTCATCAATTCTACGGACAAAAAACTCATTCATAAAGCGCTAGCCACTCTCAAAAATATTTAACACAAAAGTGTCAAAGAAAGGAGAACAAAAATATTTTCTTTGCCACAAAAGTGTCAAAGAAAGGAGAACAAGCATTCATGTCAACAACACCACCCAAAACATCCAATACAATTTGTTACATGAAGTGCACCAAGCAAGAGAACTTATAGGCTTGCAAAATGACAACTTGGCTCAACACTACAGAGTTCAAAACAATCCAATTGAGCAAATACATGCTAAACTAAAACCACAGCAATTGGCGACCTCTAAAGATAACTTGGCACTTCACCACATTGACCAGCAGAGTTTGCCTCCCTCAAAAATGCAAGAATTACCTCACATTTACCATCATGATTTGGCTCCTCTCTCGGATATACTAGAATTCTCACCAAATTACATTATCCAGGAGATGTTACAAGATCTTCAAACTCAGCAATGGGTTCCTCCACTATCTTCAAAAATCAGCGATTTCCTCACATAATTGACCATTATATGGCTGGGCTTCAAGTCCAGATCAACTGTTACCCCAGCTCTTTGATAATAGTTTAATCCTCTGCTCTTTTTTTTTTCTTTTTTGGCAACTATCAATAAAATTAGGAGTTTTTGTTAATTCGTTATAAAATAAACTACGATTTTTTTTTCCGGATAAAACGAGATGAGTTATGGTTGAGCAGATTCGGCACCTCATCAAGAATAAGATGCCATTTTCTAGTTAAAGTTGATAGTTCCGCGCTGAACTCTAGTTTGAGCAGATAATGATAATCAAGAGCACTAATATGAGCTTCAAATAATAAGTATAAGAAAAAAAATTTGTACAAGGACAATATCTATCTCCCAGGCTGTCAAGGCAAAGGCACAGGGAGTTCCCATTTGGAAAATTGAACCAAGTTTCTGTTTACAATTGATCCATTGTGCAACCAAAATGTTTCAGCTGAGTGGTGAAATTGCCTCACTTTCCTCTGCAATTCCCACATAATTCCACGCATTGCCGAACAAGGTTCTGAATCCGGAGCATACACCCACCAGCACCTAACTTGTCGACCACGAGCTATTATTCTTTCTATTTCTTCATCTGCAATAATCAAAACAAATAAATTAGATTTCAAGCTTAAAATACCTAAGAGCAAGGGTATTGTGTGTGGAACTGGAAGCTGAATTTCCACCTGGTATAGATTCCAGGTACTGCAATAGTTCAGGACCTATTCGACTAGATGGCCATTTTATTGATATCTGACTGTAATCAATGACATTCTGGAATGGCAATTCTGTTTGATCTGATAATATAACCGGAACACATTCCTGTCAAATAAAATATGGTTATGGATTGTCTCGTCAAGAGAGATACACATAAGGAGGGGGAGCATTAATTACCACAAAAAAGGATTCATAAAACCGAAGTGTCCAAGATGACTCTCCGCGTGGGGCGAGGCAGAACTTTGAATTGCGTAGGTGTTCAAAATATTCTTTCCTTGCCAGCTTGTCAGGTCCACTGAATTTTAAATCTGGACATTCCAACTGTTTATACCATCAATACTGCTTAATATATATTTTTTACCATGGCAAAGATTCATTTTAAACTCTGAACAAGCACAAGCACTATCTTAATCCATCCAGTTACTAGAGAGTATTAACAGAAATGAGAGCATATCTACAATGACATATAAAGGATAGCAGCAGTTAATTTTTTCCTTTACGAATATTATGTTGAAAAAAAATTGTTTGACATACAACTAAAACATATACACAATCAGCAAAAATAAACCAATAATTTTGCAAAATTAAATAGGAATGAAGTTCTTTCAAAATCTAATGATTGAATCGACATGAGGATTGGATCCATGCAGATGATAATCAGAATTTGTCAGCCACTACAAGGTTTGAATTAGCATCACATTCACTGATTTTGTAATTTAGTAGAATTCAAAAATGAAAACAAGAAATCCCAAGAGACAATCTGACAAACAATGATCGCAAAATTTCACCAAGAGAACCAACCAAGCACAGATGACATACCTTCTCTGGAAACTGCTTTGCAAGCTCTATAAGCTTAAGCCGACCAGCTTTTCCTTGTGCACGTCCTAAATAATTAGCTAAGTACTTTCTTTTATGCAGAGGCAGAGGCTGGACCACGGTGGCCCCAGTTTTAGTCATACCATCATCAACATTACCTGGAATGATTATATCTTTCCATGTATTAAAGGCACTCGTATCTCTCTTATCAGTCCGATCCCCCTACATTGGCATGCCAAAGAATGAACTTTTAGCTCAAGGAACCTCTCGTATTAAATTAATGGAACATGTTATGAATAGAAATCGAAATTTATTAACTAAAGTAGGAGATAATATTTCCGATTCAATCATAACTTTTTTTTAAATTACTCTGATTTTTATTACTATTATAATAAGAATATACAGTAACAAATCAATTATAATATAACTTTTTCTAAACCAATTGCGCATATTTGAATTACTATTTATATCTTGAAAAGATATCATCACTAATCAATTATTAGTTATTAAAGAGCTATTATATAGTTTTAATACTAATATTATATCATTATATGATAAAAACAGTTAATCACTGGAAAATTATATAATTTCTAAAAAACACTATTTTAACACTAAAAGTATACAACAGGAAAAAAAAAATACTTAATGCACATTAGAATGAGAAAAAAAAAATTATATCAAAATATTATATTATAGTTACACAAAAGCTTGCAAAATACATTGCATTACAACAATCAAGGCTATATGACATGGAGATCTAAATGGTGAATCACCGAGCTATTTTTTGCATACCAAGATTCAGGTGCAGTGAAATATTATTTCAAATATATCTTATATATGATATATAATTTTCAGTGTAAATAATTTAAACTAGAAATAGATAAATTGTTGAATCGCATCGGTGATATGAGATTGCATAAATGCATTCATGTATTGTGAGATACAAAGTCATTTAAGATTAATCTTGTAATAAGAATAGTGAAGAGATTTTGATAACTAGGATAACAATACATATTAAAGTAGTAGGTTTTAAAATGAAAAATCGATGTTTGTTAAATCTGACAACACAAATATTAAAAGAGAGAAAAATAAGTAATGCTCTCTGAATACGCCACAAGAACATAGATATAGAGATGCGCCAGCTAATGCATGAGAGCTTCCTCATGTTTGAAGTCCTCTCTTCTATATTTGAAAAAAAGCACAGAAGAATATACAATATCCAAAAATCACAAATTGAATCGCTCATAAAGATACAGGACCAGAAATACCATGTATCCATACATCAGAGCCTTGTACAAATGAGACACAACTCTATTCTCACAAGGTTTACTGATCTGAATGCCTCCCCTCTACCTTAGTATCCTCCTATTTATGGATATGATCGGCCTGGCCCATGACATCCCTAACTAATCCTTTTTCCTAAAGATAAGGGTAAGGATAAATAATAAAAAGTATAAAGATACAAAAGGATAACTAGCTAATTCCTATTTTTCTAGACAAAGATTAATAAAAAGATAGCTAACCAATTCTACTTTTCTGGTCAAGGACAAAATAAAAGAATAATTAAAGTATACCTGGAAACTCACAATCTAGCAAGTATGGGAGACCCAAGCAAGCAAATGCAAAACACGGAACAGGGAGATGTATGTGCATGTTAATAAATATAGTTTTTTGTATATGCATATTCTTTGAAATTGATTTCGGATCCTCATATTGCTTTCTTTTATCACCTTCTAATCCTCGAGTTCAATGTTAATGTTGGTTTCAGGGACGTTATTCAGTATTCATTCACCAAACTAAACACCCTCTTAACAGGTTAAGCTTTTAAGCAATGCCCCACTGGTATAGAAAAATTAGACAGAATTTGTGGGTCATTTCTTCTGAGGATGCATCTAGCCTTGTACACAACCCAAATAAAACATGAACACGTTGAAAAATCAAGTACTGTTCCCACAAAACAGGATGTTCTTTCAGCTTTACTTGTTCTTGAAACTTGATCATTCCAAAACTTATTATTTTCATAATTACCATCACCAAGAAATTTACAATGCAATACTCTAAAACCAAATTCTTCATGTCTTTCATGTATTCAGTCAGGACTGCGAAAAAAAAAAAAAATTTACTTAGCAAAAGTAGGTTCCCAGCTCCTGAGATTTTATAACTTCTTGTCCAAGTAGATTAAAAAAGGAAAGGCAAAACCACCAACAAGAAAATGATGAAAAAACACACTCATTTAATTCCCTATCTAGTAATCCTCATATGATTCTTTCTCCAAAAATAGAGCAGAAGGTAGTTAATAAATTATTTCATATGAACAGTTCAGCATTGCCATATCCATGTCAATTCGTGTATTCACTACTTTATTCTAAAGCTTGTTTCAGCCTTACACACAATTTCATCCCCATAATTGCTAAGACACAGTCCATTACAATAAACAAGCAGCTAGGTTCACAAACCAAATCTTCGCAGTTCTGATTTGCAAACAAAACAAATAAACATCAAGAATAAGCAAAAAGAGTTCACCTCCGGGGTAAGAATAATAGAGCGATTTATATACGTTGCCCATGATTTGAACAAGTGAGCACCAGCTCCACTGACCACAACACAAAAGACACATCAATTAGCTACAATGTGCAATGTGTTTTTTCTTTTCTTTTCATAATACAAGAAAGAACCTGCTAACCATTGTCTTAAGGAATTAAAAGGAGAAAGGTTTTATTAAAAATCATACGGGAGCGCATTGAAAAACCCTGACACAGTACAATTTTCTCCATCCCAATAAAAAAAAACTTTCCACTTTCAACTTCTTAATCAGTTCCCCAACTACACTAGCTAGCATTTTCCTACAAGAAAAAAAATAACCCTTTTTACCTGGGGAAAACAAAAATGTGGTTGCGGCCACCAGATAAGCGAAAATACGGCATTTGGCTTATGACCTGCGAGAAGTTCAGTTAAAACAAAGTAATTGCAATTCCAATTGATGGAATCAAATTAAGACAAAATTCAGAATGAATTACTTGGACATAGGTGTGGTTAATTTCTTTGTCGTTAAGGCCACCCATCATGCGCGCACATTTAACATACGACGGCACAAAGAACAGATCCGCTTCCTCCTTCTTCCGCGTCCGTTGCTTCGATTGCAGAAGAAACTTATGTATTTTCACCTACAAATTAATCAACCATTGAGTTATTTATACCTTAATTAAGAAAATTGGGAATTGAATTAGTTAATTGATTAATTAATTACCTGAGTGCCCCACTGACCTTTGAGGCAAGCTTCTTCCGTGACCTTACCGTCTCGGCCGTGCAAGAGTTCATTCAAGCCGTTGATTTCTTCAGGTTCGTAGATGTAGATCTTGAGCGAGAGCTGCGACTGCCCCCACTGCAACTGCGGGTGTGACACGTGGACGACGCCGGTGGATAGGGTGCAGGGAGAGAGGAGTCGCGTGAAGAAGAAGGTGGCAGTGACAAGGATGAGGGCTCCGATCTGGTGCGTGCGCGTGCAGAGAGGCTGGTGGTGGTGGTGCGGTGACATTGCTCTCCATTTGTTGGATGAGCTCATGGAAGATCTTGCGTGGAGTAGGGAAGAAGATTCGAGAAAGGGAAGAGTGTTAGGAAGTGGATAAACAAGGAACGACGTCGTCGAACATTCAGTGTACGTTCTTCAGGACTTCATGGAGATGGATTCAGCATTCCACTTCAATGAGAGGAAGAGATGAGAAGGGTTTCGCTCCCGCGAGATCTTTTACATTTCCCGATTTGATGATACCTCTTAGTTAAGGTTGGGTCTCTTTTGTTTTGTTTTGTTTTTCCTATTTTATTAATACTAAATTGTAAATTCTATTTTCTTCTGTAATTTTATTTGTTATTTTTTTAGTTGACCAATTTTTTCAAAATTAAATTTGTCATTAGTTATAAGACTGTTGCAAGACTCTGGTTCAAATGAGATTCAACACTTATTATATTATATAATATTAAAAATAATGTCATAATTTAATAACATAAACAAAAATAAAGAATAATCTTATAAATTAAATTGTCAATGAATATCTTTTTAAGAATCAAACTATCTAGATGCCCTAGATTATCTCATTGGAAAGTTTGACAACAAATATATATAAATTTAAATTAATATCCAAATCAATTATAAATGCTTTTAATATATTTTGTATTCATCAAAGTTAAAGTTTTTACATATAAGAATCTTCTAAGAGTTCTTATAATGTGATAAATGATATAATAATATGTTTAATTATAAAATATTAAGCAGTTAACTTAAACATAATCAAAGTCGCATCGATTTACTTTCTATATTCATATATAATATATAATTGGTAAAAATCAATTTGCTAACATATTATCTTTAGCATTACAAAAAGCGTCCACAACGTTTTCTTAGAAGCCTCCCCTTTTCTAATTCTTAATACTAATATTACTTCCAAAAACTATACTTTATCAACAATAATCATATCCTAACACATTTATATAATTTATGTAATTGTACCAGAAAACTAAATGAACTTTCAAAAAGAATGGTCAACCTAATGTATTTTATAACAAATTTAATGCAGAACATCATTCCACTTAGCTATCTGTAATTACAAAAACAAATGTAAAAGAACAACCATAATGAAACTAAACTTTGGAACATAATAATGATCATATATTGAAATTGAAGTGAATTTATTTATTATTAATTTATCTATTTGATCATAGTAAATCAAATTCATTTTGAGTTGTGTATTGTATAATAAATGGCTACTTAACGACCAATAGAGATTCATAATTGTTTTAAAGTAGATTCATCCGTAGGTTCAATAGAAAGATAATCCGTGACAATGTTCAACAATCGAGTCTAGGAATTTCTCTTCCCAAACTCCTTCAATTGCCATATGAAAAATGATTTGTATCATAATTGTTCTTATAAAGACTCCTACAATTTTGTAAAATCACAATATCAAGTTTACACTCATAAAAAACGCACACAATATAATGTAATATAAAAAACACACTCAATATAATATAATATAATGTTTTATATTATAATGATAATGGTAAAGATTCAAGCAAAATCATAGTTTTACTTGGAAAGGAGTGACTACATCAACGTTTTCAATTTTCCAAGACAGCAACAATGTTGTAAAATTCTCATCGCGAAGACTCAAAGAATATTAATTTATCATATATAGAAATTCCCTTTACTGACGAATCATCAACTAGAGCAATGAAAATTATCGCCACCGCCTTGCAAGTATTACTTAAGTCGTACCCAAATCCAAAAGAATAGTAAGGATTAAACCTGTTAAGATCAATTGAAAATCTACATTCTCTAACTTCAAATATGACAAGATCCTGGTTCATCCATAACATGTGACTCATGATTTTCTAACAAACAAGGCAAAGAACACGGACTCACAGTAGTAGAATTATCTTCACAAAGATATTTAATAAGAAAAATTGAGTCTTTGCATGATCTTTACAGATGAAGTTTTATAAAGATAGGGTTTGATATTAAAGACTGAAACTATTTGTTTACTCACCTCGATCTTAATAAAGATATGACTGGAAGCCAAGATAAATTTTCCATCATTACATTGTTAGATATAGTTACTTCTTTCATATTGCATGACAAGAATGTCCCAAGAACTTTTAATAAAGATATGACTTGGAAGACTTCTTCATTCACTTCTGTCATTTATTGTACAAAATTTAACATTCCACGACAAATCATGGAGCAATGAAAATTATCGTCACCAGCTTGTAAGTATTACTTAGGTCGTACCCAAATCCAAAAAAATAGTAAGGATTAAACCTAACCATTAACCTCAAAGTTAAATCTTAATTCATTTTGTTGATGATAAAGTTATTGTAAAATTTTTATATAGTTGTTTTGATGAAATAAATACATGTACTCAATAGAGTTTTATTATTTTCATGTTTGTTAGTCTATTATAAATACATTAAACATGAAAATAATAAAACTCTATTGAGTACATGTATTTATTTCATCAAAACACAACTATATAAAAGGGAATTTCTACATGTGATCAATTAATAAATGTTTATTTGAGTCTTCGGGATAAGAATTTTATAACATTGTTGTTGTCTCAAGAGATTGAAAGAGTTAACGTAAGTCACTATTTTCCAAGTAAGACTGTGATTTTGCTTCAATCTTTACCATTATCATTGTAATATAAAACATTATATTACATTATATTGTGTGCATTTTTTATATTACATTATATTGAGTGCGTTTTTTATATTACATTATATTGTGTGCGTTTTTTATATTATATTATATTGTGTGCGTTTTTTATGCATGTATACCTGATATTGTGATTTTACAAAATTGCCTGAGTCTTTATAGGTACAATTATGATACAAATTATTTTTTCATGGCAATTAAAGGAGTTCGGGAATAGAAATTCCTGGACTCTATTGTTGAACATTGTCGCGGAAGATCTTCCTATATTGAACTCATGGATGCATCTGATTTAGAACCATTGCGAATCTCTACGTGTGGTCGTTACAGAGTCATCTATTATACAACACCTAAACTCGAAATGAATTTGATTTACTATGATAGAAGAGATAGACACGATTATGTTCCAAGTTTAATTTCGTTATAGGTGTTCTTTTACAGTTATTTTTGTAATTGTAGAGGAATAATGCACTATTCTCAAGATGTTCTACATTTTGCATCTCATATTCTATTGTATATTATTGTATTAAAAAGATGTTAATTATCTTGGTGTATTTACTCTACCCATCAATTTTGTGTTTCACCATGATGGAGATTTGTTACAAAATGCATTATGTTGACCAACCTTTTTGAAAGTTCATTTAGTTTTTCTGGTAGGTTGTAGGTTGTATACATGTGTTAGGATATGATTATTCTTATCAAGTGTAGCTCTGATAGGTAGTATTAGTGTTGAGAATTAGGAAAGTGGGGCTTCTAATACAACTGGTGCCTAATTCAATTATGTTGAGTATAAATTCCAATGTTAGTATAGTAAAGTAAAGTGATGTTAGATATGATTGTTGGTGGTCTTAGAGTTTCTTACTTATTAGAGGAGGTTTTGTTGCAAAATACATTCTACTTGTTATATCTTGTGATAGTTCTCTTTGTTTGTTGGAGCAAAATCATTTGTTCTTTGGTGTTGTGCAGGTTTTCTTTCAAGATTGTTTGGACTCCTTTTAGTATATGTAGAAGGTAGTGAACCTGAATCCCTCCCTCAGTCCTACAAAGTTAGCCATGCCCTTTGGAATTATTTGTGAATATTCACTTCAGGGCCTACTAAGAAAAACAACACCAATTGAATAAAATAATCAAACCTCATATTAGAGGTTTCATAGTTCACACAAGGATAGAAACCAGACTTGAAATTCATGAAAATTAGAAGCAAATGTTGAGATGGAGAAATGAGCTGTTGAGAACTTGGTTTGACCTGCATCCTACAGAGCAAGTAACCCAACATATTATCACCATTAAGAACGAAACTAATCAAGCAATCAATAAAAACTACTCCATCTTCCACAACTAGATTGCTCGTGTTTCATGACAAATCATCTATCTACACACCCTTGGCTTAAGCCATGTTTGGATTGAAGTAGATGGGCATTTCAATGTTAACAAATTTCTACACAAAAAACCCCTCAATAAACACATGAAACGTTTCAATTCCAAAACATTTGCCCAAAACAGAGAATAAAGACACGAAACACGTCACTAGAAAGGGCACGAATCGGCCAGAAGGACTAAACACAAAAGAGTCTCCAGAGAGAACGAATAAACAAAAAAAAGAAACAAAAAAATGAACCGTGCGACAGTACGACGAGGCGCCAGACACGACGGTGAGACGGCACGAAGGGGCACCGGCAATACAAACAGATATGGTTAGGGTTCACGAGGACTCCAGGGTTTGGGTTCAGTTGAATGAGTTGAACAAAGTTCTTACATGAGCTTCAGGAAGAGTGCAAGGGGAACAAAAATTTTGTGTGAAATCATGAGATAGTTTGAAGAATTTCAGATAACGCGGGATTGACAAATTTAAAAGTGTAAGATTCAGTGTTAAATAAGTTCCGGTAATGAATTTTATAAATTTCGTGATGAAATTTGGTGCCAGTACAAGGGAGGAGTGCTACAAAATCAAAATCCGTGGGAAATTTATAACTTCCATGATAAAAATATATGAAAATATTTCATGGGAAATAATGGGCTTACCTTATTACCTTCTCTTTAGTTTGAGAGATGAGAATTGAACTTTTAGCAATAGTAAACTCTCCCTACTGGTGTAATTCTTATGTTTAATGTGAAGATTGACTTAGGCAAAGCAAAGGAAAAACCAATCCAATAAGTTTTTTCATCTATGCAAAAGAATCCTGGAAAATAACCTTTTTATCCATGAAAAAATACGTGGAAAATAATCCATGGATAATTAGACTTATTTTTGTACTGATCTTTAATTGAAACAAACACAATTGTGCTTATTTTTCTAGTCTCAAGAATTTTCTTATCTCGTTGTCATCATGAGTGACAAATTCATTTTCTTTTTCTTTGAATTAATATAGTTTTTTTTTTTCTTCAATTATGCGTCTTTAGCAACAGTTGTAAGTTACATTAAAGGTTTAGGGATTAAAAGATAGATTTAATATTTTTGTCCACGTTTCTTTAACATTTCTGCAAGATAAAATTTTCAAACAGATGTTCATAGTTAATGTAAAAAATATAATATTTTTTATCCTTGCATTATGCTTTTTACTCATTCTAAGAATCTTCAATTTTTTCATCGTGTACATTATTAGTCATAGGAATATTCCAGTTCTTGCATTTAACAAATTCTGCAAATAATTTCATTTTCTTTTTCTCGTCCAAAAAGTTCTCTACAAGACCAGTGGACGTTTTTTAGAAAAAAAATAAATAAAAAAAGCCATTTTCGAAAATCTTAAATCTTTGTTTAGAAAAACTCTCAAGAAACAGCTCTAAATTAAAGAAAGTATGACTTGATTAAACCACAGAAGGAGTGGGGATTGATAATCATTGTCGTGTATGGTTGTAAACAAACTAAATCTCCGTTTATGAATTGCAATATAGGCCTAGGTCAATCCAACAAATATAAGTTGATTGAGTTAATTGAATTGGGGGTTTTTGAAATAATTGAAATTTAAAATAGAAAACACAAAACTGGAATGAAATTGGTACTGAAATGTAAATTGTTGTAAATGCAGTAAGATGAAAATGCAGAATTATGAAAGGCAAATGTAAGAACAGGAAGTGCAGTGATGTAAAACTGGAATTAAAACTTTAACTCTGAACGAAATTTGAAATGCAATAAAAGTACAGAATATTAAACTAAAGCGATAAAAGGAATTGAATAAACCATTGACTGAAATTGGGAAGAGCAGAAAATTAAATTAGCAATTAAAGATCAACCAATGAACGAAATTAACATTAAAAACAGAAAACTAAAACTGAATTCTAAAATTGGCAAAGAAACTGGAATTGAATGTATTGTAAGCAAATTGAGAGTGAATTAAACTCAAAACAGTAACTGAATTCAAAGAAATGCAAAATTGAAAAGTGTTATTAACAGAAACAATAACCGGAGAAATTCAATGTACCAAAAAAACTGAAACTGAAATAAGGAACGACACAGAAAACTGAGTTGATAAATTAAAAAGAAATTGTTGGAATGTAAATTGAATTATAACAATGTAGAAATGTATAGACTAAAACGTAAATGAAATTGGGAATATCAATACAAAACCGAAAGGAAGAAAACATAAAGCAAATTGAAATGAATTGTAAAAACAAAATTAACTATCAAAATAGAAGTGAAGAACTTGAATGTAAATTGAAGCTAGACATTATGAAAATTGCAGAATTATAAAAAGAGAATGTAATTGTAGAGTTGAAATGGGATGAAACAAGAATAACTGGAAAATAGAAATAAATAGAAAAACCTAATTAAATACTAAATTGGGAAAACTGTAAAACTGGATTGCAAATTGCAGTTGAAATGAAAATCAATGAGCACATGTGAATGGAACCATGATTCAATTATTAAAATTTGAAATGTATGAACATAATTGTAAAACTGGAATTAAAATTTTAAAACAATAAAGTAGAAAACTAAACTAAAAAATGTAAAGAAATATTTATCATTAACCGTGGGGTCAAATTCTCTTTATTTTTATATAAAAAAATCAAATCTAATTTCCCTATTTATGAAGAAATTATCCAATCAGTTTACACATTTAAAATCATCAAACTTTAATTACAATTTAAAAACTAAAAGAGAATAAGAGTAAAGCAAACTTAATCATACTCATGATAAACATTCTTTACTTTTAGAGATTAATTTTCTTCAAGAAATTGAAACGAAAATGGGTGTAGAATTGAAAAAGACATGAAACTAAAACAAAGTATCAAGAAGATGAATTACAAAAGAAAGGAGATAAAGAGAGAACTTGAAAAGTTAAAATTAGATAACTCCATTAAACTAGAAAACAGTCAATTAACAAAGTATTAACAAAATTGAAATCACTAAATCTAGAAGTTGAACTAGAGTGAGCTCACTTATCTCCAACATGCGAAATTACAAAAATGCTCCTAAAATCTACTAATTGTTGATTCAATTGATTTTATTGCAATATTATTGTGTGATTTATTTCTTTTAATATAGGACTCCATCTTGATAATCCATCCAAGTGTTTACATTCAAGCTCAGAAGTCACGAATCTACTATAACAAAGATCAAATCAAAAGGATATATCTATAGAAAAATGAATAAGTCAACAAAGATTTACGTAAATACAGTACTATAGCTTAAAAATATAGTATTTATACAAAATTTAATACAATTTTTATCTATAACAAAAAAATACAAATCTATAATTGTCAATATCTATTTTCGTTCGGGTAGAAAAGATTGTTTCCACTAATTTCTCAAAAAATTAGAAAATAATATTTTTTTTAGTTTAAATATTGAATTTTGTTTTAAAAAAAAGAAGGATGAAAAAATATTTTGTTTTATTTCTTATTTTTGTAAAATATATCAAAAAAATGTGATTTAAATTTTACATCTTTCTCATTTTAGGAAAACAAAAAATAATAAAATACAAAAATATAATTTTTTATGATTACTTTTATCTTGCTATTAGGTTTTTACCTTCTTTATCAAAATCAAAGAAAAAGAAAAAAGATATATATAGATAGTTTCATTTTATATTTCTTAAAAGAGGTAATAAAACATAAAAAAAACGTATAAAATAAAAAGTGATAAAAAAAAAAGAAAATTTCTGAAGGTTGCACCATCCTCACATAAAGACCTCCAAACCTCTTGATTCTCTTGTTCTTGCTTCCCCTATAGCTTTGTTACAATGCTTCCCCCTTGCAGTACCCTGCAATGCTTCTCCCTACATCATTCCTTCATCCTAACAACATTGTTCCTGCAGTACTGTTATGATGTTAACTAATGAGTGGTGGATTTCTTTCTTTGAAATAGTCTTAGAATTAGTTGTGCTGAAGTAAAGGAGATAATGGGGATGTCCACGTTTCCATTTATAGTTACTAGGCCACGTTTTCATTTACAGTTATTAGAAGTAGTTTACGTTTTCCCTTTAAATTGTAATGTTTGCTTTCAGAAAGATATATATGAGAAAATTGCCTCAATCTCTCTTGTTTTTTTTCTTCATCTTCTTTCTTAATTTTCTTTGGCCAGTGGTTCAGCCGTAGACCACCTAACAGTGGTGTCAGAGCGGTGTTGATCCAATGGAAACACGCAAACAATCTCTCGAACAATTCCAACAAAACACTAATGAGACTCTCGAAAAGCTCACTGCCATGTTCCACAAGTTAGTGATAGACGTTCAGGACATTAAAGAGAAGGATTCTGACAGACCTTCTGGCTATGGCAAGGGAATCACAATCGGTAATGAAGGAAAACCCTACCTGAAACTCCACTTTCCTCGGTTTAGCGGTGATGA
>Ga0099824_1006919_pt1 | contig 15329 bp, 6 predicted proteins | sample SiratrowhiteBW_FD_76837 | JGI IMG/M metagenome (GOLD analysis project Ga0099824, IMG submission 76837) | Root nodule microbial communities of legume samples collected from California, USA - Siratro white BW | ecosystem: Host-associated > Plants > Roots > Nodule | place: USA: California...
AAAAAAAAAAATATAAAAAAAATATATATATATATATATATATATATATATATATATATATATATATATATATTAGATTTTATTTAATCATTATATTATATATTTAAAGTTATTACTATTATAGAAAAAATTCTCAAGATGATATTAAACGTGATAGACAACCCAGTATGTATTTAATGTTTATAAAAAAATGATTATCAAGTCTGAACTAATAAACAAAATACATTTTAACTATATATCTGAGAATAATATTTTCTAATAAAATAAATTTATTAAAATGGAAAATGATAAATATCATTTATAAAAACATATGCTAATATAGAACCAAGTTATCAAATTAATAAATATCATAAAAATAAGGAAAAAAAATTCTCATTTGACAAGGAACCTGTTATTTATTCCACTGTTTATCTAACATAAAATTAAGAAAAAACTAAAGAGAAAAAACGTACCTGAAAGAAAAAACTGAGATAAAAGCTTATCAATTTTCACCAAACTCTCTCAAATGCGAAAACATTCAATTTTATTATTTATTTAAATTAAGAAGGTTCTTGAGCAACCACTCAAGCCAGATCTTTTATTGTTAGTGAGAAAGAAATAATTAAGAGATCATAGGTGATTAAGCAAAAAAAATAAGGTAAAAACTATAGATAAAAGTTAGAGATAAGAATTTTGTATGAATATTCTTTTTTCTTTATTCGTAAAATAGTAATAAAAGTATTCATGGTAATTCTAAGTTTTAAGAATTTTCAATAAGCAGCAAATAACTTAGAAAATAACTTTGTTATCACTTTCTTTTGTATATGTAAATCTTAATTACAAATAAGTATAAGTTATTCTTAACTTGTATTTTAATATACTTATTTTATTCTTAATGTTTGAATTATGTGAGGATTTCATATAACATGATTTCAAAATCTAGGAAGGGATTTAAAAGTTATTCTTAAAATTATTTGTAGTTGAATGGACTCGATATAGCAAAATTCTAAAAATAAATATTAAAGTATTAATTATTTATTTGATACTTAATAAATATTCTGAGACTTTATTAAGGAATTACTATAAAGTAATATTATAAATACGGTGTAATATTATTTTATGGAAAACTTTTAACGAGCTCATGAATAATTAAAATTAAATCATTTTTAATTTTATGCGTGTATTTTATTTATTTATTTAATTTCATTTATTTTTTCCTGCTTTAGTGTTTGTAATAATTGAAAAACACATTACTTAATTAGAAATTTCATTTATAACATTTCTCTAAGATTGTAATACTTTTACTTATCGTTTTTGAAAACTATGACGAAACATTTCTATGATTGCCAAATACAAAGGCTAATTTTATCAAAATTAGTGTTACTTTAGGTTACCAAGAGAATTATAATGCCAAAAAAAAAAAATTAAGTATTCGAATTGAGCTCTAAACATTTTTTTTTAATCTCTAAACATTTTTTAATCTCTCTTGGACTCTCTGGTTTTAAATCTTCTTCATTTCCCTTTTTTATTATTTAAAAAGTTCTGTTTTGGTATTATTTTAATTTTCTCTTGTTTTTTGTAATTTTAATTAACTCTTATTTTTTTTATCTTATAGTTTTTTATATCTTTTATTGGTTATTTAAAAATTGGATATTTACAACACTAACACTAAAGGCAATTAAAGTTAAAGAGGATTGAAAAATTGATTTTTTCTTTATGTGAATATGATTCATGTTGAAAACCAAGTCAACATGTGTTCAAACTCCTCCCTCACATAGCAAAATGAAATACTTTCATCTAAAAGTGGTTAGATAAATAAAAACACTTAACCAACATGATAAGACTTGTCATATCAAGCTTAATAACTCTGTTTGTCCAGATTACTATGCCGACATATCTTTGATTTGGTTCAGTCCTCTTATATAAAACATCATCATTAAGAAGTTTCAAAATTGAATGAAGTCTAAAATGAAATCTTTTGATGGGTCCTCACAAAGCTAGATTGAGTATGATTTTGACATAATTAACGCCAATTAAGATTTAATCAAAAGTCATAATAATAGACCAATCTTATTTGATGCTCTTGCTTGCTTATTTGTAGCATCATGCATAATATGTATTAATTTGTTGTTAGTGAAATGACATAATTGGGAAAGATTGATCTAATGGTTGGGTACACTTTGCATAGTCATTTCCTCAACATGGAAAGTAGGTGCGAAAATGATGCAACAACGTTCCTCAAAAGTAGCCGTAATTAATATTACTTTGTTAAAACTTCATTTTAGGCATGTGTCTTTCAGGGTTTTTTCCTTTGACATCATTCTGTTATTTTATTGTCATCACTCAAATTTTTTTTTTTTACTTTGGTAAACAATTTTGACTGTGTAAATGCTTTTTTTTTCAAAAAAAAATTAATATAGAAGATTATATAGTTTGGGGGTTGGGGTTGGTTGTGATACATAAATAACATGTCAGAATGCTAAGAAAAAAAAAATGAAACACCGGAATGTGTCTGTTGTGTTTGAACTATTTGATAGTGTAAAAAAACATGGTGGGTTTAGTTGCAGGTTAATTCTGACAAATTTTGTGAATGTGTCTATATTTGAAGGGGAAAGAACAAATGAGTACTTGCATGTAAAAACATTTGCATTATCTTTTGCAAAGCGTTTTCTTCGATTGAAACAAACTGAATCATGAACATCCATAGTTGTTTTTCATCTTCATAAGATGAATGGTAGGAAGCATGGCCACATATGGACCCTGTTTGGCATATATTTGTCCCTTCTCTCTTCATGACCAACATTTGATACAAGTTGGTGTTGGTTTATAACACTTTAAACATGGGCTGTCCAAACACTGCACTTGCCCTACTCTTAAAATCCATCAATTCTTTTTCTCCTGTTGACTTCCCTTTTTTTATTTGTTAGACAAGTTTTAGTCTCATACAAATAAAAGAGTTGAATAATATAAAAAAAAAATTATAATTTCATTGTCTTCAACTTTTAGATTGAAAATAGTATGATAATTTATTATGTAGTTTATCTATGACTCATTAATGCTGAATTATATACAAATTATTCCACATAACTTAATATATTATATGGTATAGTGTATAACACAACCAGAAATCTCCTATTTGTCAAACATCTTTTTTTTTCTAATATTATCTTTAAATATAACTGTTATATATATACATAAAAGACACATCTCTAACTTCATGCAATTTGATTCAATTTTTATTTTTTAATATCTCTTAATTTTTTAAAAAATATTTGATCAATTGGTTACACTTGTCCCTGGAAAGGACTTTGAAAAAAAAAAAACTAGAAAAGGTTGCAAATAACAAAACAAAGGGGGTGTGAATAACAACTCCCTTTTGTTAGGGTTATTGGGCCTTTGAATGAAGTTGGGCTGTGAAAAATGGGCTCTTTCTTTCAATGTCTACTCAAAAGTGAGTGCTAACTGTGTTGTACTGTGATCGTTCCAAACACATCATATATCACCAAGCTAATCGGTCGACTATCTCACGATAAATATTAAGAAATATTAGTCAAATTGACAGAGATCTCGGCAAGCGTAAATAAATAAACATGTGGTTACTTAAAAGCTTATAAATAAGAAGATAGTTTAAAACATAAGATATTATTACTTTTAATTCAAAAATACTTTATAATACTTGAACTTTTTAACTAATTTGAGTGTTGGAATATTTATAAAAATTCTTCGTAAAATCGAGGATCGACAACTGCATTCAAATTCTAGAACTAGGCACCAATCAAAGACATATTGATAAACAAGACTAGGCGACTGCGTGTTAATTTGATTATAATCCATTACTTTCTTTTTTTAAAAATTAGCTGATCTAACTATCTTTTAATGGTTAACTTTTAAGTATTTGAATATATAACATAACAAAATTTGAAGAGTAAATGATTCAAGCCAAAAACTAATTTAAAAAAAACAAGAAAAATCTTATATTATAGAGTGCGGTCAGAAAGTTAATAAAAACAATTTAGAGTGATATATAAAATTCAGAAAATTAATCTTTAAGAAGATTGCTGATAAAAAGAAAATCTTTAGCAAGATTGAGAACTTAAAGGGGTCATCACACTTGATAAGAAAAAAACAATTGCTTGCAACTGAAACATGATAGACTTCAATTTTTTTCTTCTTTTTCTTTAATCGTAAATACAAATTAAAAATATTAAAAAGCTGAAATATACTCTCTTAACTTGAGGGGGAAGATTGGAATAATGCATAAATTGGTAATTAGGGCTATACACTTGCAATGGTACAGTTGAAAATGTATTTGTGTGACCACAATTTTGAAGTCAACTCTAGTAATTTGATTCTCTTTTTCATTTTATTTTTTTCTGAGGAGTTTAAAGAAATAAAGGGGGCGAAGTCAACTATAAAATTGACACTCTTTATGAACTCAACATCTTGTGCTTTTTTCCCAATTGTAAAGCTATAATATAACCCAAATTCTCACTTCACCGATTATTTTCAGTTTCTTTTGTAATCCTTTTGTCTTTAATTCATGGATTTTCCACAACATTGTGGTATAGTTCAAAACAGAGAATATTTATATATAGGTCGTAAACATAAAGAAGGAAAAAGAGATCAAAAGATCTCAATCACTCTTTTTTTTTTTAGATTTTACATTCTCAAAAATTATTTAAAGATATTATCATTGTTTTTGTCACAAATGTATGGTAAATGGAAAATATAGTTTAAAAAGGTACATTAAAGATGGTATTCTTTTATGAAAATTAATAATTGACCATAAATAGATATTTTATATTAATATTTTGGTTAAAAAATGACAAGGTGCAATAGAAATGAAATACTTGACACATTTAATCTTGTTTTCATAATTAAATTAGATTGTATAGTTATCTATTAAAAAAAATGGTGCAATTTGTTCTCTTCCTAGATAATTTGTGAATACCATTTAGTTATATTATACATGAAGAATTACTCTCTTCCACAAGGTAAAAAATAATAATTAAATGTATTTTTATATTCCTTTATTATAATCACATCCTTTTGTTTTTATTTGGTTTCTTTGTTTGTTTTTAATTTTCATTCCCTACATTTTAACAGCAAAATTACATTTATCAAATTCAATAGTTAATATTTTGTACGCAACATAACAGCACACAGTATAGTATGACAGAAAGAGATGGAATGTCAGAAGGAACAGATTCAATGCAAGTTGCTCAATCAACATGCAAACTGTGGTAGCACCTGCAGACCATTATCCCATTCTCATCTCTGATATGAGCAACACCAAGCACATTGATCATGGTCCCTTCTTGCTAGTTTTTGACTTTTGAACATATTCTCCTGTCTCTATCTCAGCCTTTCACCACAGTGTTGTGTGCAATGAGAAGTCATATGGATATGATACCAACTAAAAAAATAACAGATTTGAATGATAACAAGGAATAAACCATGCACAAAATATTTTCATATTTTGTGTCACATGGTGAGTAGCATTGAAGTGTAGGGTCTAGATTGAGCTATAAATAGTGGATTGGTGACTGTTTGTTGACACAAATCAGAAGAGAGATTGAGATCAGAGAAGGGGTCTTGCATGTAGACAAGAGTTATGTCTAGTAGCCAAGGATGACTTGCCTAGTTCTTCCATTCCCTGGGACTTCTGACTTCTGATTTGTCTCATATTAAGATATGGAGACCCTTGTTTGGTACATGGGCAAGTTTCCTAGGCTACTTGCTTCCCTCTTGTCTTACCTGTTAGACCTTCTTCACTCTTACTATGTCCTCCATAATTGCTCATAGCTCATCAGTGAATGTGCTGCATTTGCTTCTCATCACATAAACCCTAAATGGTATGTATCAATCTTCACTTGAAGTTCCTTCATTGGAGTTTTTCAGTAAATCATTCTTGACGTTTTGTTTTAGGATCCAGAACAAAAAAATCCACTTAATATTTTCTTTTGTATCAGTTATTGAGAATAACGAATTTAAAAAATTTAATTATTATTTAATGATTATCTTCTTATCTTGTAGTTTTTAATAAATTTTAAAGTGTTTTGACATTATATTATTAACACTAGTCGAATCAACTAACTAATTACAGAGAATCTTAAAAAGAACATTCGGTGACATTGTATATTTTAATGACTTTATGCCACGTTTGTATCTTACTTTATAATATATATATTATTTTTCTTGTATTTCAGGTTGATAACATATATGTTTATATGGATGATCGTATAATAGTGATATGATAAGTTTAATAAGAATCTCTAAAATAAAAATTTATATCATTTTAAAATTTAAATATAGAACTTAAATCAACTTCACGAAATTAGTTTGTAAAAAGAGAATGATCTCCTATTTATATACATTATTTGGGAAGTGAGATTTTATATATAAAAAAAGGGTTCAATTAACTTTTATTTTTAATATGGAAATAAAGTTGTATAAATAATTATTTTAAATTTCACAATGATGTGACGGCAACCAACTTTTGGTTAGGAAAAAGGAAAAAGATATAAGCACATTTGAGTTAGAGAAGAAAGTAAAGGAAACTTGCTTTTTACTGAATGAATCTTTAACTTTAGGGTTGAATGAATCAAGCTATTTCGGTTTCAATAATGTTCATTCAGATTAGTGAAATAAAAACATTGAGTGAACTTCTCATTTATGGCATAATTTGTTTTAAAATTTAAATATAAAAACGAAAGAGGGTTAAAAAGAGGTGAGTGCAATGGAAGATTGAGAAGGATTTGAGAATTAAAAGTAAGGTATTATGATTGAAACATCTTCTCTCACTCATCCTCATGTATTGTTCTCACAAACATCGAACTCGTGAAACTCTGGTATAATCTTACTATTTATGTGTATTTATGCATATAATTATTAGGGTTTAGGATTTATATATGGTTTCCATATTTGATATCAGTTGTTTGGTATCGTTTTTAATTTTTTTATTTGTTTCATGAAATTGAAATTGAGATGTTGTTGGAAAATATTTTTGGATTTCTAATCTAAATGAAATCACACAAAAATTGTAATTATTAGGAATAAAGGCAAAGTTCTTGCCCATTAAAAAATCTTGATCTTAAAGCAAGGATGTTAATTTGAGCATAAAGGAATATTAGGTTGAGATTCTTGGAATTCAAAGGATTAAGGAATTAAATTGGAACCAAATAAAAAATTAAGACGATTAAGAGTAGATTTGAAGAAATGAATTTGAGTTAATTTGAGATAAAAGTGTGTTGAAAGTTTTGTTTTTTGGATTAAGGAAAAAATTGTAAGATTTGAATGGAAAGTCTATACAAATTTGTGAATGATATGATGTATGTGGTTGATAAAATAATTTTTTTAGTAGATGAAATTATAATTAAAATTCATTTAAAATTAAATATAATTATTATTTTAATTAATAAAATTGTAAAATTATCAATTATTTTAAACTAAAAATTAAATTATTATTGTTAATAATAATATTATTTTATAAATTTATTATTATTTAAATAATTATTATTATTATTTAAATAATAATTATTATTATTTAAATAATAATAATTATTATTAATATGATATATTATATAATTAAATATATTTATTTTATTATAATATAAATATTAATAAATTAATTATGTATTACTATATTTCCGCTTAAATCTTCACTTCTTAGCGAAAAAATAAAACCGTTAAAATTTGTATCGATTTCTATTTTTAATAATTTTTTATTTATTAAAAAACTAACTTTCTTCTGATTTCAGCTCTCCTCATCCGTCTGCGCCTTTCCATGAGCGGAAACTAACCATGCCTAAATGATTTTAAGTGAATGGAATCATTTATATACAAGAAGAATGTTGCATAATTGTTAAATGAATGAAATTCAATCCTAACAATTATTCTCACTGTTATTTAATATTTGTGTTAGTACTTTCTATTTTAACAATATTTTCCCCTTACTGAATCACAATGAATTTCTGTATAAATGTATTTAAGTTTATTTAAAATTTTCAATTAGGATAACAAAATTATAGTGATATATTTTGTGAAATAGGACAACTTATCTTATCAGTGCTATTTCAATGACTATTGCTACTAATCTTTATGTCGATCCAAAAAAAGCTTTTGTTGACATCAACTAATATTTTTTTACAATTTGATAAAGAGAATAACTTTAACCAATATAGACTAATACTTTATTAAAATAATTTTTTTCGGTGGTTAAAATATTTTATTTAAACAATGTATTTAAAAAAGAATTCAATTTAAAATGAAAACAATTCAAAATTAAAGGATTTTAACTTCCTTAAAATTGTAAAGTTTTTGTTAAGGATTCTAAAATGACACTGTAATTCCTATTACGTGCAAGTAATACAGAATTTGTCTATTTTCTCATCAGATCATTCGAACTAGCCTTCAACTACATTTTGAATGTAAAAACTTTCAATAAACATCCTCCCAAAGACAAGTACCATAAATTTATTTTAATCAGTTCAATTCCTAGTTGTGTATAGGGAAAGACTGTTACGAGAATAAAACAAACTTCCATGATACAGGCACTATGAAAGCATTTTATCTTTACCAATACCCTTCCCCAGTATAACACAAACAAGACCTTTTGATTGTGATCATTTCTCGAGAAGAATTGTTGTAATTCTTTCCCAAAGCTTAAATACATGCAATTATGGACAATTAAATACCGTGAGGACACTGTTTCTCTGCTGAAATTTATAAAGTTCGATTGATAAAAATGTTAAAAAAAAAACAAGACATACAGAAAGTTTCCTACACACCGTATTCATAGTGGATTGACAAAGCAGAAAACATGCTGGGAACCAAAAGGGTCTACCTCTAGTCACGAAAGTCACATGTATACATGATACTTTACAGGTATCTCATTTATAGCAAGCATAAAAGTTGACTCTAGCCAAATCAGTAACTAAAAGTAAGTATGGGGTACCTTCTATTGAAAAATCACAAGTGTTCGCAAAATTCAAGCATACCATGCTTATCAAGGCATGATTTCAACTAGAGGCCAGTCATTACAAGAGGTTCAAGATGAAACCGTAGTCCATACAGATGAATGTCAGGAGGCTACTTGATAGTGATGTAGCGATTGGTTCCATGTCTGGCCCAGTACTCCTTAAGATCTAATGGTATAGATAAATCATGGCCTTCAAACACCAACCTGCTGAGAAGTCTCGTAAAAACACTTCCGCTCATCTTTCGTCCTCCAATGCGAGCATGACGCTTGTTTGGAAGCTGTGGTAAGGGATGCATAGACAATGTTGTGGTACAACAAGATGACTGCCATCCACCATTCCCCCATTTGTAGCACTGTCGTGGTACGCCAGTACATGTGCAAACTGGAACTGGCATGGTAGTTTCATCAAATGTAACCAAATTCAGGCCAACATCTTGCCTATGCCATTCAGATCGGATCTTTGTACCTTCAAAAGAAGCCTTCCTATTTAAATCCTCACCCATTTTCTTTACTTTGTAGGGTGGGTTTGATGCCTTAGAACTAATTACCTTGTTCTCCTTTCTTCTCTTTGCTTGATGAGATTTGACAACTTCAGAAGGTATAAATGTCATCGGGGAGGCATCCTTTGTTTTGTATGAAGCTTCAGACATATTAGGAATATGGTTTGAAGAATAGTGCATTCGTTTTGATCCACATTGGATTCCAGTGCCAAATGGGAAGTTGACAGAATTGTTCCGACTCTGAAGGGCTGCAAGGGCATTATCCCGTTCCAAAATGGCATTGTCCCTTTGGGCAAGTGCTTCATCCCTCTGCCGAATGGCTGCATCTCGAGCAGCCAATGCTTCATTCTTTTCAGATATTGCAGCATCCAGTTCAAGCTCTAGAATAGCAGCCTGCCTTTCAGCCATAATGGACCTAATCTTCTTATTCATAACCAGTGCATTTGGCTCTTTCACTTGATGCTGGGAATCAGTATTCCACTGCAAATGCAAAATCCAATCCAATTAATCAATAAAGTGACCAGTAGTGCAAAGCTAAAAAAGAGAAAGATCACAAATTTATGTACTCTATTTACCATGGAATGTGCTCCTCTGTAGTATTCCATCTTATGCCTATCATTTTCATTTTGACGGCCATCCTCCATTTTTCATCCAGAGGATTTTGCAACAGATGTGATAGTTGAAGTCAAGAAGTCATGGGGTTTAATTAATCAACAATCTCCAGCTGAAAGGAAAATCCTGTTAACAATGAGAAAAGCAAAAGTTTAGCATTAGGTCAATAAGTAAAAAAAATAGATGTCAACGCCCCCAAACATTGTTCTAATTCAATCTGAAAAGAATTTAGCACACTTAAATGACTGCTAAATAGTTCGTTATTTTATCTTACACACTACAGACAAAAGTAGATACAAGGAAACCGTTACTGAACAAAAACTTAGGTGTTAATTGGAGATTCCACCAGTCTCCGACAATGAACTACACTCAACCTTTCCTATTTCCATTTTACCAACTATAGATTTATATGGTGGAATTTAAGTAGACAGTAAAAGACTTAATTTCTGTTGCTTGTAGATAAAATTCATTTAACCTAAACATGACAACTTTTTACATACCACGCATACCAATGTACATTATAAAGCAGACATAATGAGACTTTGAGAAGTAGACATAAATAAAGAAACAGTGATTAACTATATATAAAACTGTTCATTTGAATGTTTGGCATTTAAAAAATACCAACGGGCTTGAGCAAAAATAACTTTGTCAAATCCATACCTGAACACAATCCTTTACTCTATTCTAGCATAAGGAAACAGACCATGCCCAAAAATTTAAAACTTTCAGACTTTAAAACTTCCAAAAGATTCATGTGTTATACACTTAAAAACATTATAATATAAACAAGAACATCCATTAAGAAAGTTACTGAAAATAACAACTAAAAGTAGCAAGACTAATATATCAAACATCAAGTACAGGGCACGTTTTAAAAAATTTAACCATATTTCCAATGAGTAGCCAGAAGGAGCACTCCTTATTGCATACAGGTAGGTGTCCATTTTTTCTTATCACTAAAGTTTCACTGTGCTCGGCATACTGAAATTTTTTTAGTTCTTATTGTGGTTTGGGAACATGTTGGACACAGATTGGAAAAATGAGAGTTTGCAGTTGTACAAAATTCATTCATAATAACATTTCCAGAACTTCACATAACCTCAAGTTGCATAATGAGGAAAGAAAATATTTATAAGCACTCAGCACGTATGACTGCTTTAGTATAGGCGTGAAGTAAATTTCCACTACACGGTATAATTAAGTGCAGAGAAAACTTATAAGTTGCTTGGGAAAAGAAAGCCAAAAGCAAATAAGTATACACCTAATTGTTTCACAATCTTACAATGGGAAAATAGCCATTTTCTCACAGCAAATGACAGAAACAAACAGATCATAAAATGGCAAACCTTAAATCAAGGACAGTCATAATAAAGCTAATGCATGGGCCTTGTCCACTAAACTTGAGTAATCATATCCGAAGCACATTGTTCTCAATTTCTCATGTCTCAATTACTCACAGAATATGCAGGTTAATAATTGATAGTACAGGCACCTCAGAAACACCGTGTTACATGGGTCATAATTATACAAAGAACATGATCCAACTGTTTACCGATAAATAACATGCCATAAATAATTAACAGGGATATCACTAAACATTAATACTGTCATTGACAAAACCCACCCAATATTTCGTTAGCATGAATCATATTGAAAGGAAGTAAACAGAGTCCCAAGAAAATTTTCAATTCAGCTTGGCCAACATTAGCTAATTCTCTATTTTAAGTTATCAAAATTATATACAGTTACAGGGAGACAGAGCAAATACTACATAGATCTGAATTATGAAATACTGTTTGAGGATCATATAGTCTAATAGCTAATAAAAAAAATCCTTAATTCAAGAGCAAGAGTCCTGGGACAGTGCCCAGAGAGAGAAGCAAACAATAAAGTCCAAAAGCAGAAGAAACCACCAAAAGAGATTATTCGATCCAGATTACTATAGTTATCTAAGTGAAAATACAGCAATCCAAGTTATGAAGAACCAAAAAGACAGATGCAATTCATACCTCATTGCTAAGATCATAGACACCAAACTGGATATTTAAAAGCTAACAAAAAGAAACCAAATGAACGGCATTCACCACTCTACACTTTCCCCAAAAGTATATAAGAAAAGCACATTAAGTAACCTTTTTTCCGTTTCCTTTTCACACGAATATCACCAAACGCACTTGTAATCACATCATTGTGCTAAAACCTCAACTCAATCTCTAAAACCCTCTCCCATTTGACCAGCACTGTTCACAACACTCAATCCACCAACACATTGCGAAAAGAAACAAAAAGAAAAACATTTTTGTCGCAATCTCCCAATTCAGGAACTCTTAAATAGGAGCTAAAAGCAGGCATGCAATGCAAATACAAATATCGAAAGGGGGTGCGGCGGGGAAATTCAGCGAAAATCACGAAATTGAAGTGCGAAATGAATCCCGTGGTGAATTTGAGGTTGCAAAAAAAGTGGCAATGAAAAGAGTAAAAGGTTCAAGTGTAAGGTTAGGGAGATTACAGAGCTTTGGGTAGTAATTGGGAAGGAATAGAGAGTAAAATGTGGAAATGAGAGAGAAAACCTAGAAGTAGTGGAAAGGAATTGAAGGGAAATGGAGAGAAATTAGAGAGAAAAAAAGAAGATACCTGCAAGGCTGCAATGACACTGTTGTTGGACACTTCTCTGCAGAGAGCGTTGCGTTTCACTCTTCCCTTTCTTCACCTTTCATCTCATGTTTTCCTTTCATCATCAATTTCATCCCAAAATGCAAACTTCATTTTTTTTTCTTTTTTTCCTTCTAAGTTTTTAATATGTCTTTTTATATTATATTGTATTAGTAGAAAGAGAGACTATGTGTATATTTAATTTATTTAATTAAATAAAAAAATAACCTTTACAATTTTATATATTAATATGCATATTAATTCTAATTTTAGTATATTATTTATATAAACTTTGTTTGAATGTAATATATTGGTTAAAAACACAGGAGTTTGAAGTTATTACTTACAGAGAGAAAAATAGAATGTGAAAAAGAAAATAACATAAAATGATAAAAAAAATAGAATTAGAAGTATAAGAAGATCAATTTCATGGTTATTATAAGAGAGAAAACACAACAAAAGAATAAAGTAGTTTCATGAATTAAGAGGTGTGTCTGGAAGTAAATTGTGTATACTAAAACAGAATAATGATGTCAATATATTGTTATGGATTTTTAGATAATATTACAGGATCATGATAAAGAAATATTGATTAATATTTAGTTAAAAAAGTTTTAAATATCTCTATTTTATTTTATTTTTAAGTTTTAAATATATACCTCAAAACGAGTTAAAAAAAAAAGTTAAAATCAAAACACTTTTTTAACATGAATGTTGAAGTGCTCACGCAAATTTCAGTTTTTGTTTTGCTTTTCAAGAATATTTTCTTTATAAAGAAAAATTTATTCAAAACACAGTGAGACACTGAATATGGATTTCTCTAGATAAAAAATAATTTTTGCCTTTTCAAATTAGAGAGACTAATCTGTAAACAAATAATTTTTGCCTTTTCAAATTTAGAGAGACTAATCTGTAAACAAGAAAACAAATCTCACAAACCAGAGTTATTTCCATGTAACAACATTCATCACACATATAATAAAAATTAATTTTATTATATCTACTAAAGATGTAATACTAGCATGAAGTTTTTGTTTATATTGTTATTTAATCATTAAATAATATGAACTTTTAGAATAACTTGTCAATTTTCTATTAAGTGAAGTTAGTTGATGTAACACATTATTTGGATGCTAATTTTTTTTTTTGTTGTTTTATTTTTTTGAGTAGATATTATCTTCATAAATATTGAATGTGACAATAAAATACTTTTATGTTGAGATCAGTAGTTGGACAAATCAATTAATAAAGAATTGAATAATGGTAGTAAATGAATTGTACTCTCTACCTTCTAGAGAATGGTATCTGTTATATTCTATTTTAAATGTTTTGAAAATTAATTGTCTGAAAGTATAGTTGTCATGTTTCTTAATCAAGAGAGGCTTTTATGGTTCATTTGTAAGGAAACTAAGTGTGATAATTTTCATTAGTTATATTATCCTTCATCTCAAATAGTTATTCTTGGAGTTTCAGGTTTTGAAATAAGTTTCTAAATAAGATGGCGGAATATGCACAGAAGATAAAATTTATTGTTACAGACTCTAGAAAGGTTGATTTGTTTCTTAAAAAAAACAAATTGAGAATTAGTCATGTGTGAATTATGTTATTTAGTACTATATTCATTTTACCAACTCTAAAAGGGTTAATTTATTAAAAAAAAAAAACAGATTGAGAATGTTGAAAATAATTAGATGAAATTAAAAAAGTTATCATAACAGTGAGAGAAAAAAAGAAGCTCTTAAACATAATTTCGAGAAATTTATGTACATTTTATGTTGTACATTATTTTTTTAATTTCATCTTATATGTTTTTATTATTTCATTTATTTTTAGAAATATACTGCTCTTATATTTTATATTTTTATAATTTAATTTATATTGAATGCATACAGGTTATTTTTATTTTATATTTCTAAAATTTATTTTATTTGTAATGTATACTAGTCATTTTATTTAATATTTTGAACTTATTTCTAATAATATATTAATCCTTCTTTTTATTCTTTTATATTTTAATTATTTAATTACTTTCGGTAATGTACTCCTCTTTTGTCACTCTTTTATATTTTGGTTATTTGATTTATTGTTGGTATCATACCAGTCTTTTATTCTTTAGTTTGTTTATGTTTTTGGTGTTTAATTAATATATTGACAATTTTTTATGTTTGTATTATTTAAGTTATTGTAGAAACATATGGTCTATGTTCAATTATTTATTTAATATTTTACTTTAATTCTTATTTTTTATTTTATGTAAAATATTTTAGAAAGAAATATTACTTATTTTATTTCAAAACCCTAAATAAAAAATAATAATTCAATAAATTTGAATAAGAGATAGTTACATATATTATTTTTTATTTTTAGTTTGTTTATGTTTTTGGTGTTTAATTAATATATTGACATTTTTTTATGTTTGTATTATTTAAGTTATTTGTAGAAACATATGGTCTATGTTCAATTATTTATTTAATATTTTACTTTAATTCTTATTTTTTATTTTATGTAAAATATTTTAGAAAGAAATATTACTTATTTTATTTCAAAATCCTAAATAAAAAATAATAATTCAATAAATTTGAATAAGAGATAGTTACATATAT
>Ga0099824_1006922_pt1 | contig 15327 bp, 6 predicted proteins | sample SiratrowhiteBW_FD_76837 | JGI IMG/M metagenome (GOLD analysis project Ga0099824, IMG submission 76837) | Root nodule microbial communities of legume samples collected from California, USA - Siratro white BW | ecosystem: Host-associated > Plants > Roots > Nodule | place: USA: California...
AATTATTTTTTTTAAAATTTTAGTTTGAGTTAGTTTAAAAATTAAATTTGCTTTTCAAATGTTAAAAAAAGTCTCAAAGAAAAAAAAAAAAAAAAAGAGTTAAAAAGGAAACTTGAAAAGGCAGAAATTATGTTGATAAAAGAGTGTTTTCTGATCATTTTTCAAAACCTTTTCAGCTTGAGTTTTTCACTTCAAATGTTCTTACTGCTCTTTAATGAAAATACTGAATGTAAAGAATGTTTGTATTCATTAAAAATATTAGTTAACCATAAATATGACAAATATCGGTTTAACAGAATGACTTTGGATATGGGTTTTCTTCTCCTACTGTAAAGTTAAATTCATTCACATATTTATCAGAATAATTAACTTATTAATATTATGGAGTTGTTTACCAATTTTTTTTTCTATATAACACACAATACCTACATGTACATAATATAATAGAGATGAGAAATATCAAAGGAAAATTTATTCTAAGAAAATAAGAAAAAATATTAACCTTGACATAAAATTGTAAAAAAACAAGATTAAATCATATATATAGTTACGTAACTCTTTTTTAGAGTTGTATAATTATTGAATAACTTCTAATATTAACGTTTACATATAAATTATATATTTAGATTTATTAATCTCATCCTCTAATGAAAACATTTTGTTCACTTCTAAAAAAATTATTTCACTTTACACACATTTTTTAAGTGACACATGGATAGTGGTTCTTTTAATCATAACTAAATAAGATTCAAATTTACAAATCCCAATCTCTCAAAAATGACTTCTCCAACTTCACAAACCACCCACGTGAAAGAGAAAGAAGTATAAATCTTGACATAGAGTTAACATCATATTATCATAAAAATAAAGAAAAAATCACTTTTTTTATTACGTCACATATTTAAGAGATACATTTTCTTTCTCTAACTATTTTGAAGTAAGAGAAACATGTTAAAAGAAAAAAAAATATAATCTCAATAATATAGATCGATTTTTTTAAGAACTTAGAGTCTCGTTATGTTCTTTGTCAATAATATAGATCATTTTGTTTAAGAGTTTAGAATTTCATTATGATTTTTATCTTGACAAATGTAAAATATATTTAAATTATTTATAATTTTAACTCTTATTATTTTTTATCTCAATTCCTAAACAATTTGTCATTAAAAAATGACTAATTTCAATTATATTTTAAGTACTAATTTTACTAATCACTTTTATTTCTTTATGAATAATACTAAATAAAAAGTAAACAAAACATTTTTTTAACTTAATTGGGTTCAAGTTAGAAACTGTGTATTGTTAGTTAGTGTGATATTCTGTTAAAAATGTTGTGTATTGGTTATAAATCTTCACTATTAAAGAAAAATGAATGGAGTGAACAACTAGCCCAGCCTCGGGCCTGAATTGTTCAGGTCGGAAGAAAACCCAAACCCGGGCCTGCTAAATTCAAATCTAATTCCATTAAAAAAAGAGAAGAGAAAAAACTGATTCCTCAATATTTTTTTTTCTGTGGAATATATAGGTTGGTAGGTGGGGTTTGGATTTAAACTCTTTAATAAGGTCATAATTATCTTCTACCAAGGTTAGGTAAGCTTAAACCATTCCTACTTTTTTTTGTCCTATTTAGCTCCTTCTCGTTGCCTTCCTTTGTAATCTATGTTTCCTGTTTCCTATTTATTTTTCTGTTTCTCGATGTTTTTTTTTTTCTGTGTACACTGCAATGCTTCTCTAAAACGTTGTTAACAAAACATGAAAAAAAATAAAAATAATTCTGATCTAAATTACAACATTGGATCATTATTTCTGAGATAAAGAAAACATGCCGATCGACACAACAAAACTTCCTTGGCGTACTAAGTTGCCGTTAAAAGTCGAGAAAAGCTGATTTGGTTGTTTTCCAATTTGGCACGTTGATTTGATGGTTTGTAGTTGAAGAAGGCAAAACTTGAACCTGTGATAATTTAATGTGAAAAAGAAGAAAAAGGAAATATGTGACGCTGGTCTGAGATCTGGTATCCGAGCTAATGAAGAAGGATTTGATAAAAAATGATATTTGTTGAGAAAGCAAGAAAAGCATGAGTTAGGCATAAATTTGAGAGAATTAAGAATAATAGAGTAGGTTGGAAAAGGAGAAAGCAGTGAGGGTTGAGATTGAAGGGGAAGAAATTTGGCTGCGGTGGACCCCGAAAGAAAGCTCTGTGAGAAAAGGGTGAATGGTGACACACGTGCACACGGACTTCATTATTCGGGCACAATAGCCCACTAATGACTCCTTTGCTTTTTGTTTTGTTTTGTTTTGTGGCGGCCACAACACAACAACATTACATATACTATACTAATACTAGGTAGCATCCAAAGGTAAAGTAGCATTAAGACCAAGGTACCCTGCAAGTGCAAAGTGAGACTAGGAGATTCCAAGGGACAGTTGAGTAAGTTCCCAACACTTTAATACCATCACCAATACCACCCATCATGTGATCTTACCATTTTAATACTAACTAATGAAAAAAGAAAGAGGCATAGTAAAGCCTCATCCCCCTCCCTGCTCTGCTCTTGGATGGTTAATCACTTGACATGACATCAACACCAATCAAACCAACCCAAATCAAGTGAGTCAGTCATTGCCGTGTTTTGACCTCTTCAACTACAGTACACTGTCTTCCTTCTTCTCACCCCCAAATTACACGATTCATATATACATACAATACATATCAAACATTCATTTTATTTTCAGTTCATCTCTCTACCATTTCTCAACCTTGTTTTTGTATGTAAATATAGAAACATCTAATCCCCTTCTCGCTGCTACTCTGCTTTTTATCCATCCCTTTTTGTAAAGAAAGAGGTAGAGATGAGAGGTGGTAATGGAAGCGATGCCAGAGGTGTGAACAACACTTTGGAGACTATCAACGCTGCTGCAACTGCCATCGCTTCCGTCGACAATCGCCTTAATCAACCTCTTCCTCACCTCCAGGTATAATTCATACCATAATCACTTGTATCAATTTTGCTACCCTTATGCGGAATAGAGAGTTGACTGTGAGATTGTTTCGGTTACAGATGTGGATTTGGTCTGTTTTTTTATGCTTGAGACCTGTCCGTTCTCTGTTCCCCCTTAACTCTGTTTTACTTGGTCAGATTTCTATTATGCAAAACTTCATTTTGTGTTCCATGTTGCTCTGCTCTGATTGCTTTACTAGTTATAATCAATCTCTTATCCAAAATAATGATCTTTTCAAAATTTGTTTTTTGGGTTGAACAATTCAACTTCACATGCGTTACGTTTTCAAGATATATAGTTTCTGAAAAGTTAAGCCACGTAGAACTTTGTTTGATGAGGTAGAACGGAGAAACATCACATTTTTGTTTCATCGTTTATTTATTTTCTGAATACACTGATTTTTCGGTATGTAACGGTGATCTGATTTTTCGAGACAACTAGCATGTCTCTACATTTTCTACCACTCAAAACTGGATTCCTTAGAGTTTCATACATTTAATTAATACGAACTTTAGAGTCTCATACTTTTAATGAATACGAACTTTTAAACCAGAATTAGACTCTGCTTATTTTCTGCATGTGGCAGGCTAAAAGTTGTATCCTATGTAATCTGGATCCTGTCATAACATGAATGGCACATTCACTGTCTTGTCATTCATAAACTCTTGCTGAGCTTACTTGTGATCTCTTCTATGACTGAAAATTAACTCTTTTGCTTGCAGAAGAAGACCTGGGGAAGCTGGTTGAGCATATATTGGTGTTTTGGACACCGCAAAAACCAAAAGCGCATTGGGCATGCAGTCCTTGTTCCCGTAAGCACACCTTCTGCTGCAGATGCTACTGCTGCAACAGTAGCTTCAACACAAGCACCACCTAGTATTCCATTCCCCTTCGCCGCACCTCCCTCGTCTCCTGCATCTTTCCTCCACTCAGAACCTCCTTCAGTTGCCCAATCCCCAGGTGGTATACTCTCTCTCACTTCTGTGTCTGCCAGCATGTACTCTCCTGGTGGTCCTTTCTCTATCTTCGCCATTGGACCTTATGCCCATGAAACACAATTAGTTTCACCACCCGTTTTCTCTACATTCACCACTGAACCCTCAACCGCTCCCTTCACTCCACCTCCTGAATCCGTCCACTTGACTACACCTTCTTCACCTGAAGTGCCCTTTGCTCAACTGCTTGACCCCTACACCAAAAATGCCGATACCTATCAGAGGTTCCAAGTATCTCAATACGACTTCCACTCTTATCAGCTTCATCCTGGAAGCCCTGTTGGTCAACTCATTTCACCAAGATCAGCTTTCTCAGCTTCCGGCACCTCATCTCCTTTCCGTGATGCCGAGTTTTCTTCTCGTGGCTCCCTCCTCCTTGACTTTCAATCAGCTGACCCTACCAAGCTTTTAAACACTGATAAACTGTCTGCTCATGAAAGACACAAGTCACGTCAAGGCTCTGGCTCTTTAACCCCGGATTCTACCCGATCCACAACTCAAGCTGGTTTTCTTCCTAGTCACTGGGTCTCTGAGATCAAAAGGTCCCCACATCCAAGAAAAAATCGCCCCAATGAGATTAGTGTGAATCACAGCGTCTCTATTGAAGTGTCTGCCCAGGAAGTATTGAAATGTGTGGAAAACAAGGCAGGGGCATGGACTAAATCACTTCCATCCAAAACTGATACACCAGGAGCAGAAAAAGAAGATAATTCAAGAGAAGTCCTTGTCAGTGAAGCTAACAACGATGTCCCCCAGCAGATTGCTGACAATGGAGATGTGGAAAGTGTTCATCATAAGGATGAAAGTATAACATTTTCTTCTGCTAAAGAATTCAACTTTGATAATGCAGAAGGAGGGGATTCTCCTGGGCCCAACTTGGTTGTTGACTGGTGGGCTAACGAGAAAGTTGCAAGCAAGGAAAGAGAATCCTCCAAGAATTGGTCTTTCTTCCCGATGGGGTTGGCTAATCGCCAATGAGGGCTCCCTTAGTTTCGTGACTGTTACTTAACATAGCCTTGCTCGAATTTTGCATGGATTTTGACTTTCTGCCATTGCAGGGTAGCAGCCAACACCACCCCTGCTAAAAATTTTACTTGCTAAATCTAACAAATACAGTGATGGGAATATTTTTTGAACTTGCTGGCCCCGAAATGAAGGTAAGTTTTGGCAGACTAGTGTAATCAAATTTTCAGGTAAACCCACTTTAGATTAGGAATGGCTTTACATTTATAGCATTTACATTCTTCACACCTGTTAACATTTTTCTGTGTAAGTGTATTATAGTTGACATAAAGACACTGGTTACCAATAACCAACCAATGGTGATCTTTTTTTTTTTTACTGTTACTGACAGTTCAAACATTTTAGCAATGTTCTTAAAGTACATTCTAGTAAGTTTTCTAGTCCTGGCATTTTCAATTAATAAAAAGAAGACAGCTATCCTATCCACCTGTTTTTAGTTTGAGGTGAGCTACATGGAGAAGTAATAGAAAATGTGTTCATAAGAAGATAATTAAATATCATTAAAATAATTAACTACAATAATAACGATTTATTACAACTTGAACTAAATTACCAAGGGTTGTGATAAGCTATGTACCTGTGCGTAAGAGTTGAACTATTAAATACCTGTTTTAATGAATTAAAATCTAAAAAAATAATAAATATGTAAGTGATATTATTGGATTGACGCTGATTTTGATCTAATGATAGTCACATTTATTCTTAGTTTTTTTTTTCTTAAAGTCTTTACCTTTGCATACTTCTTATTAAGAGTGGAATCAAGAGTTTACTGATAATTTATTTAATATATAGGATTTTATGTAGTTGTTTATATTTAAGAGTTTCCCTCGATAATTAAAAAAATAATATTTATGATTTTAATATTTATTGAAGTGTAAAATAAACATATGTATACAACAATAGAAGATAATATTTGTTTGAGTAAGGAATGACACTGATACGTTAATAACGTAACCATGTCGTCTTCTTCTAATATTGACTATATAATCAATCTTTTGTTTGGGATAAACTTGCATGAACAAATAAAGAAACCTTTTCATTCACCAATTTCCTAATCATTTGATATAATTTTGCCATTTTCAAATTCAGTCATATTTTCCATCTCATGTCCTCTTCTACTCTAACAATATATTTGAATATTTAGTTATACACTTCAATATTTAATCATATAAGAACAGATGGTATAAAGTAATTTTTTCACTATTTAGATTTAAACACTTTACAATAAAAAAACTAAAATTTTATCTGTGGGACAAATAAAGTACATTATTAACAAATATTTTAGTACCCTTGAAGTATGCAGTAAATGGTGAGCAAAAATCCTAACTCTTAATAAGATGAATGGAAGAGTGAATAGTTTTAAAAAAAGAATGAGAGTATAATCAAATTGAATTTAATATTGTTTTCAATAGAAATATATCTTAAATATTTATATTTTCAATATATTTTATTTATTAAAACATGTATTTAAGAAGTTTAATCCTATACACTTAACCTATAATATTAAATAATAAATTTAATTAAAAACAATATAATATTCATAAAAATTAATTCATGGCTTTAAGTAAGTTAATAAATTAAATGATAATAAACTTGTTCAAAATAATTTAAAATAAAAAAAATATAACATAATTTATTTTTAAGATAAATGTAAAAGTAAGTTTTTGATTTGGTGTTAAGTTATTCATACTAAATTCATTCTTAACCTGTATAAAAAAAATAATTTAAGTTAAGTCACATTAGACTCAATTATAAATAAAATATAACTCAATTTAATTGTGATGGATTAAATTAAGTTGAGTTATAACTCAACCTAATAACCATCAATAATTCTTTTTAAAATATAAATTATTTAAAAATTTATTCTAAAATATAAGTTATTTTTAAAAGATTTGTTATAAGTATACCGTCTTAAAAAACCTAAAATACAAGTTGGTTTACAAAATCAAAACTGCATGAATATTTTTTAAATAATCTATAATAGCTCTTAAATGGTAGTGAACTCCTTTTCCGAAGCCGTTAGTTGCATGCAACACTACCACTTTTTACATTATTTGGATGGCTTGAGAAGTTGAACGGTTCTACTGCACATGTACATGTGCATAAAGAGCATTCATGATAATTTTGTGTGTAGCAGTAAGAATAAATAAATAGAAGTGGTAGAGAAAGGAGCATTCTAAATTCACAATAACTCAATCAACTCCCACCTTCTTCGTCAATGTTCCTCTGCACTGCTCCCAACTCCTCCCCAAGTTCCTGCATTTATTTGGTAGGCTAAATTCTGCATCCTATTTTATGATTTTAATTCTTAAGTCTTCAAAATTCCCTAACTGAAGTTAAACCCATTTATTTTACACTTTAATTAATTAAATTACTTTTTATGAGGTCTTACATGAATTACATCAGTATATAATAGTTGAATAAGATTAAATAAAAATAAAATCTCTAGAAAAAACGAGAATTAGAAAAAAAATGGGAATTTTCTTGATTCCTTCGCCTAATTGTCCCTGTTCCCGCTTGCTGCCTCTTTTCTTCCAATTTGTAGGTACATTTTGTTTTCCAACATTGAATTTTATAACTAAATTATTGAGTTACATTTAATAATCAGTAACACCAGACCCTTTTGTCGGTGCAAGATTTCTATAGGGACAGGTGCATAGGGTGCCTTACAAAGCTTTTTTAGCGGAAAAATAATGAAACGACTAATTTATTATTTTCATTTCATAACGGGAAATCCCTAAACTATTAATTTATTATTTCCATGTAAAATGTTTTCTTCTCACAAGTCTGATGCTTATAGTGCGGATATGTCCTTTCACAATTTTTTTTTTCTTTCAGTAAGAAAAATTATGTATTTATAAATTATCCAACTTTGTATACTTCAACTCATACAAATTTTATGAAACAGTAATTTCTTAAAAATTGCCAAATTTTCCTATATTGCACAATAAGTATATTTCTTTCCAGATTTAACAAAGATAATGATGATTAGCTACATTACTCTATAGTTACCTTTTTTTTACATAGCTTAGATTTTGTTCTTGCTCTGTTAGACTGCATTGACAAAACTAATATAGAATTCATTAATAGTGTCTAACGGAATGAATTCATTTTGTTCAAAATCTTCCTAACAACATACCAACTAATATAGAATTCATTCTAAAGATTACATTTTAGACTCCTGATGGTTTATGTCATTGATTACTTATTTATCATAGAATATCTTTATTAGAGAGAACTTTTTTTTTTTTTTGAGTTTTGTACTTTGATATCACATGTTAAAGTAGATGTTAACGTATATAAGTGTAGTCCAAATATGTAGTGAGTCATCTTCAACTTCCTAATACGTTGAAAAAATTAAATAATTTAACTATAGATTGATTTCAATGAATAACTTATCATTTCATACTTCATGCATGAGGTCTGAAACTTCGAAGCTCTTTAGCTAATTTCCCTATCAAATAAAGACAAAATCGACATGTCCTTATTATCGTCTTGGAATATCTTAACATAATTAACTCCCATCCCATGTCTTGAAATAATTTCTTCTAATCTTCATAAAAAAAAAAAAAACAGTAATTGACAATGATTTTGGATTGGAATGGAGGAAGTATAATCCATTAGCTTGCCCTGGGTACAAAACTCTAGGGGCAAATTCTTCACAACAACCATCACACAAAGCAGATGATGCAGTGGAGGTAGTAGTATGACAGTGAACAATTAGCGATTTCTACGCATTAGTATTCGAACAAACTCTACACTAAATGTAGACTATTTCTATAAATGTGAATCCCCTGCTTTGTTAAAAGGGGATTGGTGCTAATTATGGCTTTGTAAGGTACACAGGTACAACAATGTTACAACTTCATTCAAGGCTTAATTCTCCACTGTGCTGGAGTCTTAAATGTGGACAGGGTTTTTGAGGTTCTCCACTTGTCCACAAAACCCTCAAATCTCCTCGCTTCTGCCCCAATGTCATCAAGGTTCCTGCATTAATCAATGCATGAAAAAGTAAGCTCCTAACTCTATATTATTGCTACAGTTTCCTAGATAGATTATGCCTTCAATTATTTCTTATCTTAATATGAAACCATAACACAAGTACCAAGGGTAAATGGAACGATGTATAATAGTGCAGGTTGGCCATGTCCGTCCATCAAGTTTAGTGCCACGTACGTAATTAAAAGACCTACCAACATTAGGAAAAAAGTCAATTACTCTAATAGCTCAAGAAAAATGTTACTGAAGTAAACAACAGAAAAGGTGATTGGTGTTTGATTCTCACCAAAGCCATATGCAAACATTGCCCACAAGAAATATCCACCTCTAAGGCTCTTGTTTGCCAGCCAATCGTACCTGCAAACACGTACCATTTTGGTCAGACAAGCTTTTTTCTCATCTAAAACCTGCCAAAACAGTACTTTAAATCTAGGAAATTGGTGTTTTAAGATCTCAAAATTCCTTTGTTCTACCTTCTGATGTTATTATTGTCATAGAAAAATTCCTGGAAACATAATCAAATTTTTTGCGTTGAGACAATTCATGCAAGAGGGAGGAAATAAAACCTGAGTGAGAAGGCCACCAGCATTCCAGGTAAAAGGATGTCTCCAAAACCTATGATGCTGTAGCCACCCCATGGATCAAAAATACGTGGGAACTTTAGTAACATTGGAATTCCATCTTCTCCACTTCGATCACCTCGGGCTACCTATGAGAAAAAGTAAGCAAAATTAAAATTAGTTAATACATAGGGTCTTAGTGACTGTCATGCAATAGAATGGAGCATAGTACTAACCACAATCATGACACTTTCCTTGAAGAACTTCTTTGAGACAAACACCCAAAAGATGTCGTAGATGAAGGCACAGCCGAGAAGAACAGTACCAACCTAATTCAGGAAACAGTCATATATTTAACATAAGTGTCTTGGGGCCTATTTGGGATGGCTGCAAATTTCCAAAATTTTTAAAAACTAAAACCAATTTTAGTTTTATGACTTGTGTTAGTTTTTTCTTTTTCGGTGATGACCTTTATTGCAACAATAGTCAATAGTAGTAGTGTGGTGATAGTAGTATCGATGTGACAGGAACTTGGGTATTTATGGAGTGTATAAGTCGCACGTTGAGTGATATAAGATGTTCAGTAGAATATTTAAGTATTCGGTTCTCCTATTTTAATAGTTGACTTTTGAGGATGAGTTTTCCAAGTGCTTACCAAAAGTAGCATGTGAAACTTAAAATTAACTTAAAAGAGTTTTGAAACTTGGTTAACAATCAATTCAGCCCAATTTTACCATTTTAGCTTATTTTTTGGTACAACTAAAATAAAATAAAAAAAAGAATCAAAGTAGGTAACTAAATGCATATTATGTCCGAAGCTGATCCCAATTATCTTCGTGTGTTCCCCAACATGCTAATGTAAGCCACCACATTTTACCATTTTAGCCAAACACATTTTTGTTTTGAAATGTGCTTTTGAAATAAAAATTTAAAAACTTAAAATCACCCAGAACAAGACCTTGATTTTCTATAAAGAAACATTTCATGTAGCATAAGTATATCAAGACAGCTTCTCTAACTTGACAAACTACAAAAGGGAGTGCTTGCTGACCAAATAGTAATTAAAAATAGAGGCAATGCAACACCAGATACAAAACGCCCATTCAATGGCTTCTATTGAAAAGTAACAGAATTCAAGAATAATTTTATCATGGTTAACATAAAGCACAGCACAAACAAAATAATGTGAGCTCAAATAATTACCTTGAGATTTGGTACATGTACAATCTGTAGAACTGTTATAATCAGTGCAATTCCCTGTTTGAACAACCATGAAAAAGAAATAATGGTTAAATGGACAGTAAGTATAAAAATGCAAACAGAATTTTCATATCATATATTTAAAATAGCAAAGTTCAATATATTTGTACAGTCGGGGCACGGAAATGTTATGAAAAAGATGCATTTAGAAATAAGGATCCAAAAGAAGCCTTCACCAAAAGCACCCATTTAACAATCCTGACAGGCCATTAAATTTCCTTCTAGTATGTAGCAGACCTAAATGGCTGCCTGCCAGGACACATTTTACAATTTATGCATCTAAATTACAACTAATTAAGAGAAATGTACCGCCTTTGAAAATAACAAAAAAGACAAACTTTTGTTAGACCTTGAGTGTCTACGTGATATGTAAGACTGGAGAAATATTTATCCTTACGAGTATATCTTGACCAATCCAGGCAAAGGAATTGTTACGATAAACTGCCCAAAGAACGGCAAATGTTGTACAGAATGGAGAAACAGCCAAAGTCAGGTATGAGATAGATCCCAGAAAAGGTACTTTGACGTATGCCTCTCCAGCATGCTTGAACCACCTGTAAAGGAAAACAATGTAAGTTTCTTCTATGAGTTAACACCATGGAGAAGTGAGGAACAAATTGATAACTTCAATTAAAAAGGACATTAAGGATGAAAGGGTGGAAAATCAAACATTATAACAGAAATCCTTAAAATTTGAAAATTACTCTACCATACGTGAGGAAAGAAGAGAATTTACCTTATGACATGATTTTCAAAATTACAAAATATTATTTGAAACATAGATATAATATATATTTGTAAACAAAATGCAATAAGATTATCAACATCTCTTGTTATTCCTGCATACAACAATCAAGTTTACTAAATAATGTTATAGCACATCTTCACAAAATTAATGAAAGATCAAAATAAGTTCATTGTAGTCTTAAATACTAAAATGCTGATTACACCTAGAAAATCCTTTTCTCAGTCATTTAGTCAGCTTTGTTGCAGAGTGTGCATGTTTATGTGAGTATGCAAGTCCATTTTACGTTTCCAGAAAAATCTAACAATTTAATTATTTTCATGATATCTTCTGGAGAATTAAATGAGTGACAGACTTCTCGAAAATGTGTACATGACCATTATTTTGCATGGTAAAATCATCCTAGAATTATAAAAGAATAGTGCAAAATACCATGCCGATGGAAGAAGAGATGGGAAACAAATGCAACATGAACATTAAGCAAAGCCTTGGCTGTTTTTACTGACTATACAGCTCTTTTTCTATCAAACCAGCCACAACATTCACTTTGTTGCAGATTATGTGCAAGAAAAAGCTCATATTGGAAGGTTACAGTTACTATTTTTCTATATTGATGACAACTTCTGCACAAAATAATCAAGCTCATATAATAGCTTACACGAATTTCTAGTATAAGATTTGAAAATAATTAATTAAATATGCATTTAAATGAAAACGAAAGATAACTGCTTAAGGCATAAAGCTGATCAAGCAACTAAAAAGGCAACCCATTTAAAATCCAACAGGGGTTATAAAACATATATGTCTACTCTCCCCATATCTAATATGAGCTTCTCAAATAACCAAAGAGGATTTGTTTAAAAAAAGAAAATATAACAATCTTAACAGATGGATAATAAGACCAAAAATTCATAATAACATTCATTAAAGATAATATACCACACCTGGACAAAAGAGCAACCAAGCAAGTTTGCAAGCCCTGCAGATACAAGAAAACATGTGGTTACCGATGACTTGGTAGAGAATAGCATGCCAATTGAAGGAAAGACAGATTGTATTTGGTAATGACAGCAGAGAGTTTTTATAACATGCATTCATGCTATGTCATAGACGTTAATGTGATGCCCTTCTTTTTCCTGCATAGATATGTTTTTTTTCCTAACACAGATGCAAAAATATAAATTTTAGACTGATTTATTTGAAGTTAATACCTCAATCCCACCAATACAGAAGAGAACAACCAAAACCTCAATGAACCACGACGACATCAGTCTGTAAAGCATAAACAGGAAACATGAAGCAAATACAACAAAGAGGACTGCAGCTTTCACGTTCATATTTACAACTCCACTAACACTAGCATATTTAGTGTTTGGGATTTCATCTGAAGCATCCTATAAGAAAAGAAGAAACTGAGAGTAAGTAGTGGCATCAAAAACATATTAAGACAACAATGGAAATCCAACTTGAGGGAATACTGAAAGAATAGGAAAAACAGACCTTTAGGAGCTTATCCTGTTCAATAGCTGCTTCTCGGGCAGTCCAAGCTGACCAATATGATGCACACAATATGGTAAGAACTGCCATCATCCAAAGAAATACTTCTGCCATGTCAACAGATGGTCTACGTGGTGAGTATAGCTGCACAGACACTGCAAAATGGCAAAAAAACTTAGAAGCTCCCCTCCCTCAAAGGAAAAACAAAAATAGAAGTTGCATTGCAATTACAGAATCTTCTCATAAGCATTAAAGATGTTGTGACCATCACTTAAATAACTGCATTAAACAGAAACTATTACAATTTCCACATAGCATGCACAGAAAAACATCCAGAGATATTTTGAAAATCGAAAGGAAGCTCACCAGTTGAAGTACTTGTCAGCATTTTTGCCAGCCTTGCACCTGCATCTAGTGGAAGCATGACCGCAGGTATATGTATGTCCAGATCAGTTTCATCAGCATCGCAAACCATCTTGTAAAGTTCTGCAAACAACAAAAACAAATTTGACATGAAAAAAGAAATAGGTGTACGAACTAGACACAACAGCCAAGCAACTCCCCCAGCTACTAAAATAGCAACCCCGCACACACAAAAAAAAGCAAAAAGGAAAAAAAAAAAAAACTCAATATCTACCCTTTTGATTATTTATGATGAGGATGGCTGAAGCATTAGCATTCTGTGCAGTTTTTGCCTTTCTTGTGAATGTACAGTTGCCTCGATCCACCATGATGACATCTCCCACAATCTGACAGTTTAGACAACTACTAAAAATTCAGTACTTTGCAACACTAGTGACCAAAGTACACTACAACACCACACAAGTGAATAAAGAACCTTATTCTTTGGCGGGTGGCAACAGTCATGAGGATCTGAAAGAATAAGGCGTGTATGTTTAGCATTTTTCTCTTTCGACACAATGGCTCTGCCAAATCTGGCACCCACACCAACAAATTCAGCATCCTCTACACCGTTGACCCAGGTTTGAACTTTTACCTGACAATTATAACAAGTTAATCACAAGTTGAATTGAACTCGAGGCTAATTGATTGCTCAAGAACTAAACGCTCAAATATTGTCTAATTCTGGAAAATTTGATTTTGATGCCCCATAACTTGCATGCTCATAGTAATGAAAAGGAGAGAAACCCAGAAATGAAAAGAGAAAAAGAATTGAACTTTTTAAAGTGGGTATACCAGAACGAACTGGTTTGCGCAACCGGGCTTCTTGGGAGTTGAATCGTCGTCGTGAACTATGTCCCCAGCTAAGACAGAAGGGGCATCACGAAGAAGCAATATAACTGCGTAAAATAAGAGGATCGAGCAGATCTTCTCGGAAGCCATGGATGAAGTCTCACCTCAAACAAGATTTACAAATCATTACCAACTCAACTCATAGTTGAAACCAAGAGAGACAGACGCCGCCTCGTCTCGAAAAAATCCACCTTCTATTTTCATCCATTGGTTAGAAATAAAAAACATCAGCCATATTATTATTATTAAAAGGGTTAATTACCTGCTTCATCACGTTTTTCTAATTTCTAATTCATACTTATCTTCCTTCCAATTTTAAAATATTCACTCACATCTTTCAAGACTAATTACATTCTTATTTTTAATACTTTTAATGAAGTAGTATTTACCTATTTTATCTTATTTAAACATTAAATAAACTTAAATACAAAACTGTAAAAACTAAAAGTTAAATATTTTTTCATTACAATGTTATTATTATTATCTATAAGTATTGTATTAAAAAAATAAATGTTTATTTCAAAACTAAAAATCATGTAAGTCTAATTTAATACATAGATAAATATAACTTTTCTATTGATAATAATAATTTTATTTGCAAAGAAAGATGCAGTATAATTAATTAACATTTACACCTTAACTAAAAAATATATTTAGTATCATTTGATTTTATTATAAAAACACTGTTTTCAAAACGTATTTCATTAAAATGTTATATAAAAAGATAAAACCATTCCAAATAACAATTCAATTATTAAAAAATATTTCAGAAAAGTATCATAAAATAGAAATAATAAAAATATATTTTATATTTAAATATGCTAATTTTCTTTATAATTAATTCAAAATGAAATACGATAATGCTGAATCAAGAGTAGCAAATTCAGTGCTCGGATCAATGACTTACTAGTACAATATATGCTTTTTTTTTAAAAATATGAATGATATATATATATATATATATATATATATATATATATATATATATAT
>Ga0099824_1006927_pt1 | contig 15318 bp, 11 predicted proteins | sample SiratrowhiteBW_FD_76837 | JGI IMG/M metagenome (GOLD analysis project Ga0099824, IMG submission 76837) | Root nodule microbial communities of legume samples collected from California, USA - Siratro white BW | ecosystem: Host-associated > Plants > Roots > Nodule | place: USA: California...
AAAAAAAAAAAAAAAAAAAACAAAAAAAACATAAAAAAAAAAAAAAAAAAAAAAAAAAAAAAAAAAAAAAAAAAAAAAAAAAAAAAAAAAAAAAAAAAAAAAAAAAAAAAAAAAAAAAAAAAAAAAAAAAAAAAAAAACAGGACCATTGCAATTCTTGATGTGATTATGGATAGGATAAATTAACTTAAGAAGATCTTGGAAGAAGGTTGACTAGAAGTGGGATGAGGAGGAACACTTAACGGTTTTCAAGATAATAGAAAATAGATTTTCATGTAATAAATATTTGTTTGGATACAAAGATAACCTATGGTGTGCTTGGCTAATCCTTTAGTAGTTTAGTTATTTGGACAAAACGGTGGGAAGGAGAGTGTTTGACCACTCCTTCCTATATATGGAACGGATAGGTCATATTTGTACATAACTTTTATAAATGTGAAATCTAGAGAGATTTTGTGAAAAAATAGAGTCTTCTTTCTTCTTTAGAAATATCTTATCTTGAGTGGAGTTTTCAAGTGGCAATCTTGTTTCTTGCTTAAATCCATGGGAGTGACGTAAGGTTGATTCAGAGTTCAACCATCCATGCTAGTTTCAAAAACTGGCCAATTTTTGGTAACATCTTACCATTTTTTTCCTTCATTCTTTGAGCTTTTACAAACCTTGTTCTATTCTTGTCTTCCTCTTTGAGGATCACACCCTCAACACCCTACACCATCTTTGATCAACCAAGAACACCTCCATCTAAGCCAAAACATAAGGCCAAACCACCCTAGAACACCCACCTTCAATTAAAACAAAAAACCAAACCAAGAACTTTACCATACCTCAGCATAAGCTTACGGTCTTTCCCCATTTGAGGTACCAAACTATGAAGGACACACAGATTCTTCAGTGGCAGATCCCCATGTCTGACATCGACACGTGTCAAGTCAACCACTCTGGTAAAAGTGTTGAATTTAAGAAACGTCTTTTTGCGGCTCTGACACTCATTTGACACAACTCCAACTTAGCGTTAACAAGACAAAAAATATTTTAGAAGTTGAAAACTAAAATATCTAGTGTCTAAGATTTTGTTGCCACTTTAAACAAACAAACTGTCTATTTCGCATTTACATTTTATCATTTCTGCAACTTTGAATTTCCCCAAGCTTGCGCCAACTTCTACATCTACCTCTAAGATTCTTCCAATAAACCATCAGAATTATTCAAGAGCCAACCAAGACTCACCTATTCTTTCCTTAAGCAAAGTGTAACCTAACCATACCAAAACACATTGCATTCCTTGTGATCAAATTACATATCTTTGAGAGTAAACTTTAAGCCCTACTCACCCTCACAAAACTAGATGGTAAAATAAGGATTACAATAACTTACATACTATAATTTAGCTATATCTATAATTAATGTGAGATCTCCAACACATCCCCTCACACCAAATTGAAATTTTGAGTGTATGACTAGATATTTATGGGTGATTCGATAGTGAGTAACACGATAAACCCAAAAGACTTCTCTAGTGTACGCTATGATATCATCTTAAAAAGTAGACTTTAAGTCTAACTCAACCTTAAAAAATGACTTGTAAGATAAGGTTTAATTTAGTCATATATAATCGATATAAGATCTTCAATAACATACCACACAAACAACAATCCCAAACCTCTTAGTCAAGCTTGAGTGACCACATCCTAGCATTCGAGAAACCTAAGTTGGGTCTTATGAATACTACATTGACCTAATTCAGTATTGATGAATACAGCCATAAATCTAAATAGAAGGAATCTAGCAATAAAAACTAGTTCGCATATCAACCTGAGTTAATAGAAGCAAAATTTTATAGAAAAAATGCAAAGGAACAAAATACCTTCACAAGATATACACATGAATGTTCAAGTAGCCCATTGGGATCATCGTATCATGTTTCTCCACTTGTCCTTCAGATCAACCTCAAAAATAATTGTTTTTGAAAAATCACTTTTATTATTACAGGTACAAGTCCAGAAAGAAACATAGGAAAGCATTTTGGGGCAGAGATTGCTTACTCCACTTCTATTGTCAAATATGTTACTGTAAAAACTTCTGATTGTTGCCCAGTTTCCTTCTCCAAACCTGCGTAAAAAGAAATATGGTGAATGAGAACATGAAATCTCAAGGCACAAAACTATTAGAAAATTTATTCGCTTTCCATTGCAATTATAACTAATAGCTACGACAGTTAACCAGGGAAATTATGGTTTGACAAGTTTAGAACAAGAACATACATTTTTACACCAGCCCTTAGAGTCTCCTCTTCCAACGCACTCCATTTCCTTTTCCTCCTCCTAGGCTGTCTTATTTGTGGCGAGTTGTCTATTGAATCATCCCACTACAAAATAAAGGACATAACTTATATGCCAATGCAAAAATGAAAAACAAAATGGCATACAAATACAAAATATCAACAGCAAGGAAAAGAATCCATCAACAAAGGACTTTTAATCATCTGAATGATCAACATCATCTTTGGGGATCCACAGGCCACTGGATCAAGTGGTAGCAAGGTTTTCAAATGTGGTTTCTACATAACAATCACAAACGGTGCTACACCGGTTGCATTGTATTGCAATTGTTTAGAACTTTTCTAAACACAATAAAAAAACCTTGGGAAGATGGTAATCCTTGTAGGAAAGCTTCCTCCGAGAGATAGCAAGCATCTTTCCATGAAAGAAGTTATCTTGACCAAGATGGCATCTTTTAGATCAAAACTTAGACAATGGCAAACAGTACAATCTTAAAGGAATCTGCCCCTAGATTAAAACAGACAATAACAAATATGATTACCTCAAAGGTACGGGCACTTCTGTTTCGTTCCATTAAATGGGGCTGATGTATATTACTACAATGAACAGAAGACTTCTTCCCAAGATTGGCATCATTAGGCTGATAAAGTACAATACTCTGGCAAACATCTGGATCCGGTACATCTATATCTGGAGTACGGTTTTCAATAGGTGGCTCAATATTTGTATCACTTGTTGCCAATTTGGATCTTACAACTTCAGATATATGCAATGCATTAGGAAGAGGATCATTGACCAATGCTCTTAACTCATAAGAACTTGATTTAAGGGATTCCCTAACTTTTCTGATTTCAGAACTAGGAATAGAATCATGTTTGCTCCAAGATTTTGCAGACTCCACTTCGTCTGAACCAAATATTTTAACTCCCCTATGACATGAGCGCAGTGCAGAGTGTTTGTGTTTAACCCGAAGATTCTGCTTCTGAATTACTGCTGGGAACACAAATGTACAATAAAAAATGTAAATAACAGTGAAACAAGAGTAAGAAGCAATTATTGAACAGTGTTGCGACTTCATCGTTGAAGTTAATTCCAAATAATGAATGACCAATTTTAACAAATGTGCAACATCATTCCAAAGTTTAAGACAATTTTAATTTGACAAAATTTTGTAGTGAGTGAGGACTCCAAAGTGAGGAAAAAAAATACTACTTGGTTCCACTTGACGATAACAACACTGGTAAAGTTCATAGCATATACACAGCATTATTACAAAATATTTTGCACCCATTCAAATCGCATTTTATACTTAATGAGACAAACAATAAAATTACAAATTGATTTCCCACATCTTTGCTCTCGTGTTGTATATACATGAAGCAACTAATAACATGTTTAGGAAAATGTTCCACACCCAAAAGTTCAGACGTGAAAAACACAAAAGCTAAAACTAAGTGTGAAAAATCACATCCACGACCCATTTCCAAATCACATCCATGATGTAGGGAATCATTGAGTATCCAAAATCACACACTTCTTTCCACAGACAAACACTATTGCATGCAGACACACACATACATTGCTTAAAGTATAATTCTAAGGTACTAGATAAAATATTAATATACTTAAACTCAAAGTAAATAAAAAAAAGTACATATATTTCAAAAACGTCGCAAGCGAAAACAAGAAACCTGGATAAAACACGTAGTAGAAACTTAAAACATGCCACACAAAACCCCACAGGTAAGTTAACTTATGAACAAATTAAGCTTCCACTACTTCCATTTGCTATCACAACTTTAAACACGCATTACTCAGTGTAACACCCAAAAACGAACATCATTTGCATTGCAAGTAACTAACAGTTCAAACTTCAAAGCAAAAAATCGAAATTCATGAATCAGCACTCACAGTCATTGGAAAAAGGTACCTTTATCTGTCTCAAGTGGCAAGTCACAACCACCCACTTCCTGATTCGCATCAATTTTCTCTTCCAATTGTTGATTGCCCTGATTCTCATCATGCATTGCCACATTCTCCATGCATGCATCTTCACCATCATTGTCATTATCATGATCATTATCACTCTTCTTACCACTAACAACAAAATCATCTTTCTCTTTGGTTAAACCCTTCGACATCGCCGCAACTGATTCCAAAAACGAAGGGCCCATCGATTCCCACGCTTCCTTCAAATACGCCCTCAGCTCGTTCAGCGCCTCCCTCCTGCTATTCAAATCCGCCAGCCTCTCGCAAGCCCTAGAATCCCCAAGCGCAGCCTCCACGTCGTCCCGCCACCGCGCCAACTCGCCAGACACCAGCCTGCTCCGGCGCGCCTCCAGTGCCGCCACGCGGCCGCGCCAGATCCGCCTCACGGCGCCAGAGAACTCCCCGTCGGGGTCATCGGGGTCGGCAGCGAGGTACTTGACAGTACACTCGACAGCGACGGCGAGGTACGCGCGGCGGAGCGCGACGCAGGCGTCGGCACCATCGATTTCCTCGAGGAGTTCGAGGATTTGGAGCGCGGTTTCCGGGATGGAGGCCTTGAGGAGGAGGGTGCGGAGTGTGCGGAGGAGAAGGGTCTTCTTGAGGCGGGAGTCGGCGCCGGAGAGAGGAAGGGCGATTAAGGTTTTTTGGATTAGGGAATCGGGGACGGAACTGCGGAGGAGGAACTCTATCACCCACCGAGAAATGTCGGTGTCCATTTTTCCGATTTCGAAGATGGGGAATTTGCGCTCATGGAACTGGGATTTGGTGGGAAGAACAGGGAAAAATAGTCTTTTTCTTTTAAATCATAATTTTAATATTCTTAATTTCCGCGATTTTGACTTTTTCTTTTACTTTTCTTTTCTAAATATAAATATTTATTTTTCACAAATTTCATCCATCTCATTAGTATTGATTATTCGACGTATTAAAATATTTTTTTAGTTAACGCTACTCTCAATTTTTTTTTTAAATCTTACTCACACTGTTTTATTGTTGTTTGATTTTTTCTGTGTTTCTTTTCTCAATCTTTCTAATAAGTCATATAGTTTGTTGTATAATTGGTTCAAATTATAAACTCAATGTCTTAATATTTTAGATAATATATAAGAATCTACAAACCTAGTGTTTTTAAATTTTTTGAGTTGAAGATAGCATCAATTTTTTGTATAGGTCTGACTCAGGTCTCATACCTGTTTAACCTCTCTGACATTATTTCTCCTCGATTTTTCTAACACCAAATAATTATGTTTGATTCATGTTGATACTTTTAGTTGCATTATAGAAAAATTTCATCCATTTCCTCCCTATTTCACTCCATCACATGTTACCTTTTTTATTAAGACATAAAATTTATAAAATAGTCTTTGGAGATATCTCACAACAATGAGATCTGGCCCACATAATAGATCACACCACCTTTAACTCTTAAAACAACATGTTTGTAGATTTTTTTTATTTTATGTTATTCAACTTTCTCATCTTTACTTCATATAAGAATTAGATTCCTACTTAGATAATATTTTCATCCCCTTAAATGTGAAAAGAAAATGGTAAACTAATTGTTCTTCCGACCCATTAAGCACATACATCTATGTTTCGTGCATGTATGTGTCTTCCTAATATTACACTTTGTTGCCAACCTTTGTATAAATACCTTCCAAGAGAAATTTTTATCCTTGTTTTAAAATTTGGTGCATCTAAATGTACATGTCAATTATTAGTAATTTCTTGTACATTGACTAACTTGCTAGCACTGTAATACCACATTTGTAATGAATGCTTAATCACTTAATGAATATGAATGTTCAAGTAGTTAAAAATAAAACCATAATGCACAAAAAGAATATGTTGTGACAAAATTCTTGTACTACCATCACCCGATAACCTCAGGTCAGTAAAGATTGCATCTGAGATTCAAGGGTCATTATACTCAACAATTCTCAAATCTCAGCCTCCACCTACAACAACGGTAACTACTCATGTTGTTACCATGGACTTGGGCTTAACAGCTCAACCCATAACCTATATATATAACACTCACTACATAAAATATCACTCACTCATTACTCAGCTTTCACATTCACTTGTATTATCTCTCACTCCCCTCATTGATCACGTATTGACTTGAGTGTCGAAGTGTCTTCTGCACTCTCTTCGGTCTTCGGAACTACAACAACTCGGATCTTCAAGTGCTTGAACTCGGATCAAGTCAATTTCAGCCCACCTCGTCAAGACACCAATTCAGTACTCGTTAAGAACATTTGGCGCCCACCGTTTGACCGAGTAAAACTTTTCCCTGGCTCGGGTATTCAGAGTTGCCCCACTTTCAAATCAAATTAATCATACCTTCATTCCACTTGATATGGATCCAGCAACACTCAAAGTAACCAAGGCTCACATGGAAACCATCTTCCAGAACAACATGCAAGAGGCACTATCGAGCCTCAGGAAAGAACTGATAGACCAGAAGGAAGCACGTCGCAAGGAGCTGACAACCATGCAACAACAACTAGTTGATCTTTAGAAGGGACGTGATACTCGTCAACCAACACCACCACCACACCTTGAAGAGGTGGACGAAAGTCAAGTAGTTGGACACGTATCCAAGAAAATAATAATTAATCAAGGAGAACAATCAAGAATTGTTCGTAGCTCATCCATGGCAGAAGATAAAGGAGATCAACCCAAGTTAATACTCGGTGCCGATGTTGACCAGAGGAAGCATCCTAAATGGTTGTCGGTGCTGAAGCTGACCAGAGACATCCAGCTACAGTGGTGCTCTGTGCCGAGTACGACTTAAGAGAACAACCTAAGGTTATCCTCGACGCAGACCTGGCAAGAATTGTGAGGATTTCTTGGGAAGTCAACCAAGAACTCCCGTTCCACCAAACTCCTACTCCTCGCCTCAATGTCGAGTTAGAAGCATACATGGAAGGCTTCCATCCTTCCACTATCAAGGTCATGAAAGCTCAACTCCCCAAGAAGTGGAAATGGCCAAAGGTGGATTCATACGATGGAACCTCAGACCCAGACGCACACGTCAAAGCCTATATGATCCGGGTCAATCTCTTCTCTGGAGACCTAAGGCATTGCAGACTATTCCCTACCACACTTAAGGGAACAACCCTCTAGTGGTATTATTCCTTATCACATAATTCGGTAGACTCATTTTGCACCCTATGCTCAAAGCTCATAGCACGATTCATTGACAACAAGCCGATGGCTACCTCATTGACCTCGCTCCACCACGTGACTCAAGGTAAGAATGAGTCACTCAAATAGCACATGGCTCACTTTACTAAAGTTTACCTCAACATCCCAAATCTTCATCCCGTTGTGGCAATGCATGCATTAATAGTGGGATTGAAGCCCGACCTCTTCCCCTTCCTCCTTGCCACCTCAATGGCAACACGTGAGGTGGCGGCTTCCACCGCGAGAGGTGTCTCTGCGGTGTGTTCCACTATTCTAACAGAAGGAGCGACAAATTGCTCCAACATATCACCTGAGACAGAGAAAGATTCGGCCTTGGAAGAAGAAGAATAACAACAATACTAAATGGGATGAACCTCTCTAGAGACTAAAGGGTTGCCCCAAAACTACCAAAATCAGATTTAGAAAAGGAAGACATGGTTGCAAGGACTTACCAAACTCATAAACTTGAAGAAAAGTTGGAAAAAGACTCAATGAGCTTGAAAGACTTGATTCAAGAAGCACAAGAAGCAAGAACAAAGAAAGGTTGGCACGACGTTCTTCAAATGGCATAGTAAAGGAATTTTAAACTTTGGAATTCTGTTTAAAGCGTGTTGGAAAAGCTTGGAAAAGGTGAAGCTTGAAACGCAACGTTTCAAGCCAAACGATTCATCTTCTAGGACCACGTGTGCATCGAATTATCCTTCCAAAGGTTTCCATGTGTACCCCCCTTCAACATCACATCAACGCGATAATTTGACGTAAAAGAAGCTTCGTCACCTACTCCTTGAGAAGTGAGAAGTCAGAGCTATGATTACACGAGCAAAAGCCCTCATTAATGCTCTGACAACTTTTAAAAGGCAAAGTCAAGCTTGGGCACATGAGCTATATGGTCATTCTAGCTTCCTATTAAACACATAACTTGGCTATACAAGTTATAATTATACAGTTCAAGTACACGAGCTAGGGACACTCAAATAATCTCTAAGACTATCTCTAAAAGATTATAACGTCCTCGGACCGACGACCATATTAAGCTCAAATTATACACACACTTAAGCTCACTCACTATATTTAGCTTGGAGCTTGGAGGCTTGTATACTGCCCTCACCCGATAACCTCAAGTCAATTAAGATTGCATCCAAGATTCAAGAGTTATTATACCCAACAATCCTCAAATCTCGGCCTCCACTTGCAACAGCACGATAACTACTCAAGTTGTTACCATGGATTTGGACTTAACAGCTCAGCTCATAACCTATATATATAGCACTCACTAGAGGAAGTATCGCTTACTCATTACTTAATTTTCACATTCACTTGTATTCTCCCTCACTTTCCTCATTCATCACGTGAAGACTTAAGCGTCGCAGTGTCTTTTACAGATGGACCTTCTTTTGATTTTCAGAACTACAACAACTCAGATCTTCAAAGGCTTGAACACGAATCAAGTTGGTTTCAGTCTACCTCATCAAAACACCGATTTAGTCTTCCTTAAGAATAATTCTCAAAATCACATAACGTAAAGAAATAAAATGTAAAATTCAATTGACTTAATTATAAAAATATTGCGTAAGTGTTGAATGTAAGTTGCCTTTTAAAATAGCTACACTAGAAGTTGTATAAATTACTTATTCTCTTGAACCACAATTTTTATTCTAATTTCAGCATGATGATTTTGAACTTAGAACTTCGAATTTAGAAATGTCATTTTCATTAGTATTCACAAAAGAAAGTTGGTATTTTGAATTTATAATTTTCAATATTGAATTAATTTTCAATAAAACATGTTTTAGGCTTTTGTTTAGATAATGTTCTCTGGTGTTAAAAATATTTCGTTTTCAAAAATATGTAAAGTCACTAAGGTTGAGTCCTATTGAGAGATTAAAAAATTGATTTTGATAAGACTTCATAAATGTGTGCATTTAAGCATTCATATATGTTAAGAAAGAAAAATAATTCTAAAAATATGTAACCTGAAATGATCACGCATTGTAAATACATTATATGAAAAATAATAATACCAACCGTTAAAATGCTGATAAATTAAATCTATCTATGTATCCATGAAATTCAATAATGAGAATGAGATTTTTGACTCATATCTTCCTTTTATATCAACTCAAATAAGTTAAAAATCAGATTTCAAAAAAGCTAAAATACAATGTAATATTACAAATAATTATAAATTAATTTTAGTGTATGAATAAATTTATTTAATTTTTCTTATTTTTTCATGCTTATGAAACAACTTCGTGCACACCAAAACTAAGTAATTTACTCACCCTTTTTCAAATTAAATATCATTAAACTGCCAGATTTTTTTATATCATTCGTGTATGGAATGACATTGAAAGTGAAATTGTAGTGTGCTAAACCAGTTAGAACTTTCACACAAAACGCAACTAAAGATTATTGCAAAAATCAAAGAATATGTGAAATTGATCTATATAAAGAGATTGCTGGTGGCAAAAGAATCCACAACAAACAAACTCTTTTCAACTAGGTTTATGTTTCCCTTTTTCTGGTCACCACCATGACCAGGAGAAAGGTGAAACTTGCATTCATAGAAAATGATTCTTCAAGGAAGACAACATACAAGAAAAGGAAAAAGGGAGTGTTGAAGAAGATTGAGGAGCTCAGCACCCTTTGTGGCATTGATGCATGTGCCATAGTTTACGGTCCCGATGATCACGAGCCAGAGGTTTGGCCATCCCATTGCGGGGTCCAAAGGGTGGTGGGAAGGTTCAGGAACATGCCTGCAGTGGAGAAAATCAAGAAGATGGTGAACCAAGAGAGCTTCATAGGGCAAAGGATCCAAAAGGGTAACGAACAAATGATGAAACTCACGAAGGACAATGCGGAGAAGGAGTTGACCTTGTTCATGTTTCAGTGCCTCACTGAAGGTAGGGTTTTGCCAGATGAAAACAACATGACCTTGGCTGATTTGAAGGTCTTTTCATCAGTGATTGAACAGAACTTGGAAGAAATTGGTAAAAGATTGCAAACTCTGAACGGTGATAAGATAGAACCAAATCAAGAACCCCAGATGGAAACATCAGTGTTCCAACCACAGTTGAAAACAGCATCGTACCAACGGCATTTGCAAATGGCAGTGGTGAGTGCTGAACATGGGTTGGATATGGATGCTAACCCCATGCAAAGGTTGTTGTTTATGGACTTGCTTAATGGTGAGAGAGATGAGACAATAATGCCTCCCTTTGGTGATCCTAATCTCCAGTTTTGGCCAAACCTAGGGTTGTTACCTTGAAAAGAGCATGTGTTTGTTGTCAGTTGTTCTTCCGTGATTATGTTTCAGTTCAATTCATTTTGGTTTGATTTGATGATTTTAAGTCGTTATTGATGTGTCTTCACATTTTTATATATTCTGGTAGGTGAAGACGAATAAATAAAATGGCTTTGGCTGCACGTGTTGCTAAACTTGCAGGGCGGTGAAGCATTATGGTTCTATTATAATAAAGATGAAATTGGAAGAAAATATTATAATAAATTATAATATTGGTATTTGAATTAAATTTTGAATTTTTAGTTTGTTAAAGAAAATATGAAAATAAGTAATATCAAAAATTAAATAAAATTATTAGGTTATGGGAACAGAATTCTCAATAGTTAAAGTAAATAATGTTAGTTAATGAATTAAAATGTAAATAGTGTTTTAGGGTTTAGGATTAAATGAATTAAAATATAAATGGTGCTTGTTAAGAAATAAAAGTAAAAAGAGTGGTAGTTGAAATTATTTTTTTTCTGAAAAAGTAACAATAGAAAAAAAAGTCTAATAGATTAGTTAATAGTGTAACTAAATATATATTTCATTTTATATCGATAACATATATTGGTCAAATAACTTATATAGAATACTCAAAGCAACTAATGTTAAAACTTATAGAGTAAATTTTGAAGGAAATTAAATTATATATATTATTTATCATTAGAAAAATTAAGTTGATATGATTTGTAGATGGTGAATACTTCACAAGAAAAAATATATTTCAATATATTGTCGTATTTAACATTAAAGTTAAGGATATCAAAGTGGCGGTTACTTAAAATTCATTAATCTATTTTGTTTGTTCAATCCAACTTATCATTGGAATGTCAATGGTAATATATATAGTTGGTTTGAGAGTTCAATTTATATTTGTTAGGTTTTGTTTAGTTGAAGAAGTAGATTTGAAGGAATGAATTTGAGTTGATTGTGTATAAATGGTAAAGTTGTTTGGATTAATGGATAGATGATTAAATTTAGAAGGATTTAAAAAAGATGTTTGTGAAAGTTTGTAAATGATATGATAGATATAAATTAATGTTAATGAATAAAACTTTATAATTACATTTTTACTCTTAACTTTAAAAATAATTAAAAATAATAAATTTTTAATTTAGTTAATTTTAATAGTTTTTTTAATTTTAATAATACAATTAACTTTATTTAAATTTAATTTAATAAAATATTATTAATTTTTAAATATAATTAATAAATTAAATTTATTAATTTTTTATACTAAATTTACACAATATTACTATTATATTGAACTTATATTATTATAAATAATTATATTTATTTTTATTAGATCACATTTATATTATTATTATTAATTATATCATTAAATATTTTAATTATATCAATTAATTTAAATATAAATTTTTTATTTTAATATTATTTTTTATTATATTATAATATATAATTAACTATATATATTTAGAATTTGTTATATATTAAATTTAAAATATATAATCAATCATAGTTATGTGTATATATTTAAGGGTTATTTTGTAATTTTAAGGATACTGAGTTAACATCTTTGCAATCTCTTTAAAGGGTTACAAATCATCTCCTGCAAATCTTGGCTCATCTATCCTTGTTAATCTCAAATCAAACATGTGTAATCTTTAACAATCCATCCTCTTCTATAGTCGAATCACTCAAATCTTCTCATCCAAACACACTATTAAAAAAATATAAGAAGATGAATATGATAATCTTAATATTATAAAAGGTAATAAAACATATTGTTTTGGTCTATCTCCACCGATTTGTTAAAAATGAAGAAGACAAATTAACTGATCTGTAACATCCCATATTTTTCAAATGATAGGAACTTTATAGCATAAAATTATATAATAAACTTGGATATAAAAAAATCCATACATTCATCATGTATTTCAAAATGTACTTCTTTAAATAAGATTTAATAAAATTATCTTTAATAAAATTACAAATAAAATAAAATAAAGTTTCTCCAATAATTCACTTGGGATTCACACCACCTGTCAAATCCTCTGCTCACGTGTAATATCGTAGATTTAAAAACAAAACAAACAACACGCAACAAGAAGGGTAAGCTAGAGAATTTTCAAAATATATATATTTTCATAAATTGGATTTCTACCACAACAAAACAACAATAATTCAATCTTTCATAATTCATCTCACATCATACATATATTGACTCACAAACAAATACACTAGACTCTCTACTTCCGAAAGACACTCATGCATTGAGTTAGACTCAGAAGTGTATACCTGTCATATACCACCAAACTGTTCCCATCGGGCTCATATTTCAAACCTCAAAATAGTTTATTCCAATCGGACTCATATTTCAAACCTCGGACAAGATCATATGAACCTCCTTTGACTCTTTACTAATTGGTAATTTTCATCCATGTGAATCCAATGTACCAGTAGAGTCAGGATACCTCCTTAGAATCCCCAAAACAATGCACATCCTAATAATCTCAACACGAGTATTTCCTTTCCTGAAGATACTATATCTCGATCACACACCACATCATTCACAAATATTGATACTAGATCATACAATACATAAACATTTATCCAATTCATTAATAAACAAATAATTACAATATTTATGAAAAACAATCAAACTAGCTTCTCTTACCAAATATCATCATTCTAGATAAAATTTTGTTTCAAAGGAGACAAACATTTATAAAAAAAACTATGTAACTAGCTTCCTTTACCAAATATCATCATTCTAGATAAATTTCTATTTCAAATGACACAAACATTTATAAAAAAATATGCAACTAGCTTCCCTTACCAAATATCATCATTCTATATAAATTTCTATTTCAAAGGAGACAAACATTTATAAAAAAATATGCAACTAGCTTCCCTTACCTCTATAGAGTAGAGATACTCAAAAACCCTAAAATCATAGGCAACCTAACTCTGTTCAAGAATCTGATCGGACACTCTTGATCTACTTAACACTATAAATCTAGGAATGTCCTTTGGTTGTAAATCTGATAACCTATGAGATCACAAATTTAGAGAGAAGGTAGAAAACTTTAAAGAAAAATTGTTTTAGAGATGATGGTTTTCATAAGAATGAAATTGTATATCTTCTTAAATAAAGAGAGAGTTAGTAGTTTTTATAAATACAATATCTTTCTTAGAGATAATTTATGATTTTCATTAGAATAAAACAGAATATGAAAATATGTTATTAGAGAGAAAGAGAGAGTTGGTGGTTGTTATAAAATTAAAAAGTAAATAACTAACTTTTATTTACTTAAATAACTTTTCTGTTTAAAAAAATAAATGTATCTTATTTATCTCTAAAACTAAATTTTAGGTTAATTTTTATCCTATAGTTATTCTCTAGAGTATTACATAATCAAGATTATGACTTATCATCATTACTTATTTCACTCAATTGATAAATGAGAATGTTGCCAGGTAAAATATGAGAAAGAAAAGAATAAAAATATGGAGAAAGTTCAAGTTTATTATTTCTTAAAATATATATAATATATAAATTTAGTTAAAAGGCCTAATATATATTGATAACTTAACCAAAATTCTTAAATTTGAATGTAAATTCACATTATAAGAAATTTTTGATTTACTTATAAATTATTACATATAAATTTTTATTTGTAGGTAAATTTAACATTATCTATGAATCTATTACATACAAATTTTATTTATGTATAGATAACCATATCCTAATTCGTAAGTAATTACATACGAATCTTAATTTATAGGTAAATTTGACTTTAAATACGAATTTGTTACCTACGAGAAAATATGTAGGTAATACGAATCCAAATCCCGTATATAATCATAGTTATTTGAATTGGTATGTAATTTACTTACAGATTTTTTCTGCAAATAATATTAATAATAAATTTTATTAAAATTATTATTATTATTAATGTTATTATTATTTTATTAATAAAAATATTAATATTTTATTATTAATAATAAATATTAGTAATAATGATATTATTATTATTAACTTATATAATTAATAATATAATTAATATTATATTTAATGCTATTTTTATTAGTTTTATTATTAGTATTATAATTATTATCATTATTATTACAATTAATATTATTACTATTATCATTAATATCATTGATGATAATATTAATTTTATAATTATTATTAATATTAATAATATTATCATTTTTAGTATTAATATTAACGTGGTTAATAATAGTAATATTAATATTATTAATGTTATATTAATAATTTTATTATTAACATTAATTTTTATATTAAACTTATTAGTAATGTTATTATTATTATTAATATTATTATTTATGATATTAATATCATTATTATTAACTTGTATAATTAATAATAATAATAATATTATATTTAATATTTCTTATTATTATATTTAATATTTCTTCTTCTTCTTATTATTTTATTACAATTAACTATAATAATAATAATATCATTATTATTAATATTATTATTTTTAATATTATTATCAATATTAATTTTGATATTATATTTATTATTATTTTTGTATTATTATCATAATTAATAATATTATTAATATTATATTTATTAATATTAA
>Ga0099824_1006936_pt1 | contig 15302 bp, 9 predicted proteins | sample SiratrowhiteBW_FD_76837 | JGI IMG/M metagenome (GOLD analysis project Ga0099824, IMG submission 76837) | Root nodule microbial communities of legume samples collected from California, USA - Siratro white BW | ecosystem: Host-associated > Plants > Roots > Nodule | place: USA: California...
TGTTTTGTCACATATTTTTCATTAATATAATATTTATAAGGATATATAAATATATATATATATATATATATATATATATATATATATATATATAATGTTTTAAACTATTGGAAAAAATGTGTAAAATCTTAAAAAACCGAGGTTTGAATGTAGATCGAGAAAACAGGATAGAACACCAAGCAACGTTAGTCTAATTTACTAAAAATTAAATTAATAGGATCTTATTTTCGTTAGTGTGTGGGTAAAGCGACTAAGCTAGTATCTCAAGACTAGATCAGAGATCCTCATCTTCCATTCCACTTTTCGCCATCAAACCGACTTGGTTTTTCCGGACCTATCTCTTTTCAAAAACGCATCAGATCAGATCCAATCCTCTTCCGATTGGGATCGCCGCCGAGTTCATGAGCACGCCAGCGATTTCAGGGGTAACTCTTCGCTTTATCTTCGATCAGATTCTAGAAACTTCTCGATGTTTCGAACCTTCCCCATTTCAATTTCCATTTTTTGTTGATTAATTTTCGATGGCAGGGCACGGGCCTCTTCACCGGGTTCACTCGGTTATGCAAGGGCCTTGCGGCGGTGCTGGTATGCGGCCACATTGCGGTTCAGTTTTTCCCTTCAGTTGTTACCTACGTCGCTCTTATTCCCGCCAGGTGCCGCATATTGCATAGTTAATTAAAACGTGTGTGCGATTTGTTTACTTTGCACAGTGTTGGTTTTAGTTGTTGAAATTTTGAAGCATGGTTGTGTGGAGGAGGGTGGAACTTAGAATGGAGAGGGGCAGACACTACTATGTGATCGTAACGATGGTTGTGAGATCCTACTTAAATTCCAGAATTTTTTCAAACACGTATATATGTGCATGAATGACATTGATTAGGAAAATAGTATTTAAATGAAAAGTGAGATATGATTAAGGGTTTATTTGGATGAACTTCTCTCTATAAACGCTTCCTGGGAGAAAGATAGAAAGACAAAAGTGGAATGAACTTCTCTATAACCTACATTAGCTTATGTACAAATTAAGGATAAAAGTTTAGGGAAAGTGAAAGAACTTCTACATATAAGCTTATGTATAAGCTAAATTTAAATCGGAGGAAACTAATTTCAATTTTGCTTCCTATATTTATCTTCTGAAAGTACTTATGAAGTACCTCGTCCAAACAGGTCCTAAACTTCAGTGGAAACACTAAAAGATGGTTGCATATAATTGGGTGATCATAACTTAGGTCAAGGTACAAGTTAGTGGCTCATAATGCAAATGGCGTAAGTGTTTGACGAGAGATTATAACTGAAAGATTAATAGAAGGCAGTGGCTGCACACTAGCAGCTGTTCCACATGAAGAACTTTTAGCAATAGTAAAACAGCAAAATTGATGTGTCGAAGTGTGAGACACTTAAAATTGTGTTATTTTAATGATGATTGTGAGATTCTAGCAGAGGTAATTTGTGTTATTATGTGATTGTGTTCTTAAAAGGAGCACTAGTACAGGTAATCTGATATTAAAATAGTGCAGCGTACTGTTCACGATCCTTTTTGATAGCTGTTGGAAAAAAAAAAGTTATCTGGATAGTTATTCCAATGTCATATAGAATTATCTGTATAGTAGTTACTCAATGAAACAAAGTCCGGCAGTTGTTTGGTCTCTTTGTGATTCCTGTGGCCCAAGTGTATTGGGCTGTGTTGTTATCAGATAAACACATCTAAAACTAGGTGAAACAAGTAAGGACTCAAGGTTGAGCCTTGATGTAAACTTATCTTCATAGGAAGCCCTTCAGAGTTTTGCTTCCGTAAGATTTTACACTAGTAGTTACCCCATCGTACTTGTCTTTTATACCTAGATATTAGCCATGCAAAAACATGTTTTCCACACCCTTGCATTATTGCATAGCATTTCCTTTGGAATTTGATTATATGCTTCTCCAAGTCAATAAAAAATATATATAAGTCTCTTTGAGTCAATAGCTTTCTATCAACCCCTCTGAAATATGAATAACTTTAAAATGATGTGTTAAGGTAATTGAACATAAATTGAAAGGAGACTAGGATTATAGAAATCAATTTGATCATGTTCATTTGTTTTATAAGTTCTCTTTTTTGGTAGTTTTATACAATTTTGAACGTGTTCATTTAGATCCTCATTTATAAGCATCTTTTATTCTTGTTGAAAGGCTTGATTCAACCACTTCAAATCTTCTCAAAAGGCCTGTTGTGGGCCAACCCTACTTGATACATCTTGAATCCCAAACCATGTGGATTCTATTGATTCCCTTGCTATTAATTTACACTTAATATTTTTTACTAGATCTTTGTATTATTTTTACAACCCATACTATGAAAACAAGCAAAAAATACAAGTAGGAAGGGTTGAATTGAGTTTTAAGAATTTTTAAGAACTTTTTCGTGAAGCTTTATTTGATAGGCATTAAGAAATAAGATTCAAGCAAGTTTTCTTAGGAATTGCGTCTGATGAAGAGTCCTCAGATGCAACTTCAAATTGACAAATGCACTATCTAAAAATTCTTTCAAAGATCTTTTTTGTAAATCTCTCCTTCCAAGATTAGTTATAGATTAATAACATGTAATGTAAAAAGGATACAGGATTAGAGAGATTTACACGGGATATTTTTATACTGAAAAGTGCAGACTATGTTTAGTTCTTGATCAACATGATCAATATTTACTATGGCATACTACCGCTACAAGATACAAGCATTATTTGGACCCAACCACTTCTGGCTAACTTGAGTATTCTTTGGACCCAACCACTTCTGGCTAAATCTGAGCATTCTTAAACCATAGTCACTCCTGGCTAAACCTAAGTATTCTTTGGAACGTAGCCCCTTCTGGCTAAAATCACAAGCATGGTTTGGATATACCCACTCTTGGTGGTTAAATATGAGAATTCTTTGAACACAACCTTTCCTGATTAAAACAATTTGATTACAAAGGTTGTGATCTCAAAGATTAGGATTTTCACTCACTAAAAGTTATAAACATCCTAAGACAGATACAAGATGATAAACACTCTTTTAGGTTGTTCTCAAAGAGTGTTTTTCCTGACAAATACAAGGCTAAGGATTTCATAGGATTACAAGAGCTTTAAGTTCTCGCCATCATAGTTGTTGTCAATCTTTCTTCTTCAAAGAAAAATTCTTTATAAAGCGTTGAGAAGGAAAGAGCCATTGGAAATCTCTTTGGAGTCGTTGTGAGGCGTTCGAGCCTTTGATTTTTGTTGACTATCATTTGAGCACGTATTAAGTGCTCTTCATGCAACATTGAATGCATGTGGCTTCTTTATGCAACTTCTCTGATACACAACATGACTTATCAGGCCTAGACAAATAACTTCTTTCTTCTCTATGTAAAGTGAAAGTCCTGACACTACTAGCTGAATTCGCAGCATTGACATTCTTCCTTTTTTGTTTTTTCTTTCCAGAGAAGCTGCTTGTGATCTCAAAGATTAGGAGTTTCACTCATAAAAGTGGTAAACGACCTAAGACGAATACAAGATGATAAACACTCTTTTAGGTTGCTTTCGAAGAGTGTTCTTCCTCACAAATACAAGACTAAGGATTTCTTAAGATTATTAGAGCTTTGACTTTCTCGTCATCATTGTTGTCAACCTTTGTTCTTCAAAGACGAATTCTTTATAAAGAGTTGAGAAGAAAAAAGCCATTGCAAATCCGGTTGAAGTCATTGTGAGGCTTGCGAGCCATTCATCTTTGTCGACTATCATCTAAGCACGTTCAAGCATGTAGATGCGTTAAATGCTCTTCATGCAACATTAAATGCATGTGGATTATTTACACAACTTCTCTGATAGACGACATGACTTATCAAACCTAGGTAGATAGCTTATTTCTTCTTTAGTGTAAAGTGCAGGTCTTGACACCATTAGCTGTCTTTGCTGCATTGACATTCTGCCTTTTCTATTAGATGAAGAATATAAGCAAACTACTTGCATATGTTAGGCTAAGCAAAATACTTGTGTTTGACGAGACCTAATGCTTATGCTTTGTTGTTTAAAACCAAACGAAGGGTTTGTTGAACTTTGATTTAACACATACTCTTGAACTAACCTTTGTTAGGAGGTTTAATCCACCCTAGCTGCAATTCTTGAACTCAGAAAATTAAAATGGCCTCTTCAAGCAAGAATGAATACTATACGAACCTAGCAATTATCAGCTAAATTGTAAACTCATAGTGACTAGCATAACATACTACTTACCTTGATATCTCAAAATCTTTAAATACAATGAGTGTGTAACAATGGTCAGATTTAAAACTACTCAACAGTCAAGACAAATATACAGAATTAACAAGTTGTAGTGCAAGAGTAATATCTATCTGTTCTAAAATGTAGCGGTTTTACAAAAATGTCAAAACACATGTAAAGTTGAACTCTGGCGTTTACAAATAGACATAGAAGAGTTTTCAAACTTCTAATAATTGCTCAGTAATAAAACCTTTTTCCCTTTTTTGTTATACAAAATGCAGACAGAAGGAAAGTTTTCAAACTTACAATATCTATCTACTAACACAATTCCTAGTTTTAAGGAATAGGGTTGTTTTTCAGACAGAACATGAAATTCAGATTTTGTTAGATTATGTTAGTATGTATAACTGAATCGATACAATTCATTTTGAGTATCTGCTTGTTCAGTTCTCCATAGCGTGATTGTGTAGTTTACCTTTCCATTAATATTTCAAAATTCTTTCTTAGAACTTATTTTCCTGTTCTGTTCATTTTGTAGGACAATCCCATTTGCCTGGAATCTCATTACTGCTGGTTATGTTGAACAATCTATATATGGGGTATGTATATTCTCTTTTGCACACACTATTAATTTATTACCTGACTTGTAAATCCTGCTTTTAAGAAAAACTTTTCAATTTTTATAGGTAATGATCAGCACATTGGGTCTCCTGTTTATTGGGAAGCTGCTTGAACCAGTATGGGGCCCAAGGGAATTCCTTAAATTCATCTTTGTGGTTAATCTTCTAACTTCAGTATGTGTATTCATCACTGCTATTGCCTTATACTACATTACAAGGCTGGAGACTTACCTGTATGTATAAAATACAATCTGAGATCATTTTTTTTTATTCTGCTGCTCATGATGTTTTGTCTTATTTTTCTTTTAGTGTATTATATTTCTCTCTTTCTCACACCTTGTGCTGCATTGTCTCTCCACTATATAATTAAAAGCTAAATGGAGGCCCATTTGAAGTGTGATTAATAATTGTGCTTTTTTTTCTATGACATCTAGAAAACATTGTTTGTTCAGGATATCAGCTAAAATCAATACTTAATAATAATTAAAACAGAAGTTCCGTTTTGGAGGTCCCCCACACAGGCTATCTGTTGAATCTTCACTGACATTCTATTTTCTTTTTCCACCTTGAACAAATTGGTTGATCTTATTGTCCTCTTGGAATGTTCTAGTTACATGCCACTTTCTGGATTTCATGGAGTTATTTCCGGTTTCTTGGTTGGCATCAAGCAAATTATACCGGATCAAGAGCTTCCTTTGATCAAGATAAAAACAAAGGTTTGATACACTTATCCTCTTCTTCTTTGTTACTTATGAGCAATAATAGGTTTATGAAAATGCCCTAAATTTGTTGCTACTTCCATCTCTTCAGTGGTTGCCATCTATCAATTTATTGCTTTGCATTGCTATTAGCTTCTGGACACTAGAAGCTACAGCATATCTACCTACGATTATATCTGGCACATATATAAGCTGGATTTATCTTAGATACTGGCAGCGGAAACCAGAAACAAAACATAGGGGTGACCCGAGTGAGGATTTTGCTTTCTCCACATTTTTCCCCGAATTTTTAAGGTAATTTCGGCTTAGTTTGCAGAAAAAATGATTAATTGTTGAATTGTCTTTCTAAAAATGAAGAAAATTTTATTTATTTTTTATGTTTTTACTGTCGTGTAGACCGGTTATAGATCCTATTGCATCAATTTTTCACCGAATGCTCTGTGGAAGGTCTGATACTTCTAATGATGGGCAAGGCTACAATCTGGAAAGTGAGCCTTTACCTGGTTCAGATTCAATTGAAGCATCTAGGAGAAGGTGATTCTATATTCCTGTTGTTAATTTTGATTGGATCAATCAGAAATTGCACCTGTGAAGCATGTCATGTGGAAAAACCAAATAAATAAATAGTAGAGGTGCTAGTGTCCAATCAGATTTTTGCATATTTGGTTGCCTTTTTTATTTAAATTATTATGTTCAAAGAAAGAATAGACTAGTTGTTCGTAAATGTTCTGAGTGCATGCTTTTTCTTGTTTTATTTTATCAAAATGGAGAGTGTTTTCATTCTCATGTTTCTAGTTGCCATTTATCTTTCTGCCCTCCATAAAAGGCAAATATAGAAGGAAAGGTATTAGAAACAAAAGCCTTGCTTCAGTCTACTAATATTTAAATTATTTGTCATGTAATGATTGGCTTAACAGAGACCTTTTCTTTTGGTTTGGAAGCTAGTGATATCTAAGTTATACTAGAATCTATGTAATTGATCATTTTAGGTGTTCCGTTATTGCAATACTAACTAAAGCAAACATACTTAACTAATGGTGGAGCACTATTTCAGATCAAGAGTGGAGCATTATTGGGAGTGATTCTTTTTATTTCCTTGTCTTCATATTTTAGCATTATTTTCAGTTTTAATAAGCAGCAATAGGAACTGTTGCATTGTTCTGCATAAAAATAACTTGGCATGGCAACTGGTATTGTTGATTGATGCAGAGAAAGAGGTGCTCGAGCGCTGGAAGAACGATTGGCTGCTGAGAGGTTGGCTGCTGCGCGACGTGAGTTGCAAAGAGAAGCTGAGGAAAATGTATAAGAGGTCGTACAGTAATTAATTAGAGAATTTTTGTTTAGGTCAAGGGAGATTTAATGGGCATTTTGCCTTGGATAATATTTACAACACCAAAGGTTACTCTTTTGTCAGATAAATATAATCTACTTTCTTTCTGTGCTCTCTTTTAGTTGTTATATATATTATTTTTGTTTTTTGTTAGCTTTTTACAGTCTAAATTCAGGGATTTAAATCAGTTAAAATGATATTTATAATGAATAAAGTACAGGAGTTTCAATATGAATGTGAAAAAAATTTAAGTTTGTTCATTTTGTTTGTTCTAATATATTATTGGTTGTTGTAATATATCTATTTTATTGTTTTGTTTAATTTTGTCATCTCAATTTTGTAATATAAAATTATACTATTTTAGTGTTTATGGTTAGGATTTTTATTATAAAGCAATGCTGTGATAAAGAAAATATTATATTATTAGGTCACATGATGCTAACGGATATATTATAGGGATGTAACATTTTTTATGTCAATACAACATTGGGGATGAAAATATAAAGTTTTACATAAAAAGAACAAAATGTAGTTACATAGTTAATAAAGGATTAAATATGTTTTATGTATAAAAAAATTAATATTACATTACGTGAGTTATTTTTTCTATAAACTTCGTAATCATAAAAAATCTTTGTTATTATATAAAAAAATTAAGATCATATTTTTAAAATTTAGATTATTAAATTAATCTATTTAAAAAAAGTAAAAGGACCAAAAGCAAATTTGAAATAAAAATATACTTCTTTTCCTTTAATGTCTATTACAAATTAATATTTAACATTTTATGTTATTTTTGTAATTATTCTAGTCGCTTAAGTTTTTTTTATTGCTCTTGACTAGTCTAAATAGAAGTTTTTTTTCTCATACTCCAATACCTTGCATTTGTACCTTTCCTTCTATGTATTCCGACATCAAATTTAAACAAAACTTGTTATTATTAATTATTTAATATTAAATCTTAATGACCTAACAAAAACGTTATGGTTGTCGAGAGTGTTAGTTTTTGTGGACCGTGGTTTTTTAACAATTGTATTGACTCTCAATTGAGTCTTTCCTTATGGGCACACATTTACTAAATTTCCATGTCATAAGTAGATTACTTTTCGCATCCTCACGATTTTACTTTTGGCATAAAATTAACCTTTCTACCCAGACTGGATACAAGGCCCCAACCTTGAGCCAAATAGGCAAAAAGGCTTTCGAGGCCTTTTAGGCTTCTTGTATTAAACTTCCTGTGCTTCTCATTAGTTAGTATAAGTCCTGTGGATATGACGTGGGTTACTTTTTGTTCACAGCTGGCACTACCTCATTGGATTAATGGAACTTCCTTTACAAGTTTCTTATTTCACTACTCATCGTTTCACTTTGCTCACCAACATTCCAAGGGTTTTAGTTTCTCTTCTTCCTCAAGAGGTACGTCCGTCGCCTTGTTAGTTATCCTCCATATTTTGCTTGCTTATTCGTTGTCTTTTTGTTTCCCTTGCAATTACTATCTCCTTTGAGGTTTATTAGGGTTTCTCTTTCTTGATCTCCATCGATATGGCTGTTTACCAAAATAGATTCCCATGGGCCAATGATGATTTACTTTACGAAACTTACCTTTTTTCTATTGTTCAATCCATAACCTCTCTTCGACAATCTTGTGTTTTTAGCAAAAATGACGAGCATGATATTAGTATCGTTCCTTGCTGCACTGGTGAACCAATTTGTAATGATAACGGGGTAGATACTGAAAACCCCTTTTGTTTTTTCTATGTCGCTACTTTTACGAAAATAGGTCTCCAATTGCTCTTAGATAATTTTGAGAAGCATGTTTTGACCCTTCTGAACATTTCTCCCGCCTAGCTACACCCTAATAGTTGGGCCTTTATTAGAGGTTTTTCTATTTTATGTAGTCATTTTGGCATGGTTCCTTTTGCAAACATGCTATTTTGTTTCTTCGAAAATAGGATTTATAGCCGTAAACTTTGGGTTTCTATTAGTATTGTGGGTGGTTGTAATCTTTTGTCCCTTTTTCAATCTTCCTATAAAAACTTTAAAACCCATTTTGTAAAAGTTTGCGCTTCCAAACAATGTCCTACCCTTGATGGGTTTCCCTTATATTGGTCCCAACCCCTCATCCTCATGGGACAAGATCCCTAGATGAACTTGATTAGGTTTGACCATTCTTTGTTTTCTTGTTGGCAGATAAAAGACTACCCTTGATAAGGATTTGGTTTTGCAGACTTTGGGAGTTGAGGGCGGGTAAGAAAGCGAAACACACCACTGAACCCTCTTAAACCCCGAGTGAAAAAGCTCCGAAGAAGGGAAAGGGAAGCGGAAATGGGTTGCTGAAGACCCGAAAGTTACAGTTTCTAATGAGCAACCCCTCGTTGGGAAGAGGGGAAAGAAAGTGGTTGAAATTCCTCCCTCTCCTCCTTCTACACATTCGGTTCCTCCCACACTTGCCTCTTCCAATCACCCAAGCACTGTGGTTGTCTTGTCTCCCAACAGTTTTTGGAATTTGGATTTCAACTTTGCTCGCCATAGTCAGATAAGTAGCTTTTTGTTCGATGAAGATGTTGCTACTCTCAACAAGGAGAGTCTTCCTACTCTTTAGGAAGAAACACATAAGGCTAATTTGTAAAATTTCGTCGTATCTTGTGTTTCTTTAGAGTAAGCACAAGAGAACACTTGGGTGGAGAAGAAGTTATCCACTTGAATTGAAGAAGCTCAATCTAAGCTGCCGATTGTGAAGAAGGAATTAGGAGCTATTCAGTTGCAAGCAAAACAACTGATGGAGGGTAATGAAATTCTCCAAGTGCGCTCTTATAACAAAGCTTTAACACAGAAGGCAGTTGACTTGGAAAAGAAGATTATTTACTTGGAAGATCAATTGGAAAGTGAAAGGTAGTTAAAAGAGAAACAATCTGACGAGTTTGCCACCAAGGAGGAAACATTTTTATGACAACTAGGCGGGCCCTAACTCCCAAATGGAATGGAGAATCTAAACTGTCTAACCCTAATGTAGAGACCTCTTTACGTCTGCGTCTGGCCTAGTTAAAGTGGCATCTGGTGCAACTCAGGTCCATGTAGTTGTTGGTCCAACTAGCGTCGAGCATAGTTGCTTTCCGTCAATTTTATCTTTAATCTTCCTCTTTATAGGCTCCAATCCTACTTTTCTTGACCCAATTACCACCTATTCATTTATTTGAAAAGATTAATGTGATCTAGAGTAAAATTTGATTGAAAACTGAAGTAATCAATTATTTATAACAAGAAAACAAATTACTTATAAAACAAGAGAGTTAGCAAATTCCATGCTGAGAAAGAATTTATTTCATTACGAAAATAAACCCAAAAATATTATAAATTTTTTTTATCATGGATCAATGATGATGGTGGTATAATAGTCAAAAAAACAAACAAATATACCTTTTTTTCCATAGGAAAATGTTTTGAATATGTTTTATTTAACATCGTATATATGAAAATTGGCATATTATACTTGGTAGGCCATGACGATATGATAATAAAATTTCTCATAATGACTACACCAATAAAATCACTTTCAACCACAGAAGCAGTAGAATAACTTTAATTCCTCTTCCACCTCAACAAGTAGATTAATTTAGTTCTAGATTCAAAAGCTATTTTCCAATACTTTTAAGAATCAAATATTGAGTTATGGATTTACACAACAAGCATAATCATAAAATTAATATACTAACATATTGAAAGAAAAACATTACAATAAGACATAAAGTAAGCCGAAATATGATACATGAGAATTTCATCTGATTACATATAAACCCCAACAATAATGGGTGTAAGTGCTCATAGTGATGAGAACACCAAGCAACCAATAAGCATGATGGAAGACGGTAAATTAAACCTAGAAACCTTTAAGTTGCTCCAAGTTTAACTTTTTATGATCTCTGGCCGAAGATACCAAATACTAATGTGAAAGGTTTCTTAAATAAAATATGCTTTTCAGCCTTCGCGCTCGGCCAACAAAGTGGTGTCGGGTGTAATTGGATTATGTTGTAGTTTCAACGCTTTTGGCCCAACTTTTAGCAAAGTGGCGCTCGACCCACGTTTCTTGCGCCCGACCCAACTTTCAACATCAATATTCCAATTTTGGCCTTTTTGCTCTTGAGGGGTTCCAATATTGCCTTTTTGACCCAAATGCTTCCTAATCATTACTGCACAAAACTAATGAGATTTAGAGTAATATTCAATGAAAAACTCAAGTAACAACTTATTTATAAAAGAACAAATTATTTATAAAACCATGAGATTTAGCAGGTTCCAACCTTGGAAATATTTTATTTCATTATGAAATTAATCCCAAAAACTTCATATAGTTTAACTCTATCAAACTCTCCCAAAGTTAGAACCTTGTTTGTCCTCAAGCAAAAGTAAAACTTGGCAAAGATGAACAATTAGTCAACATTGATGTAACAACTCAAAACAAATTCACCAATCACATAAAAAATCAATCACATTTGTTTCTCCTCAAATCAACTCATGAATGAATAGTTATACCTCATCAAATCTCAACTATGGTACTCAAATGTAACTGTAACAGAAAATTCACACAACAACACACGGCAATTTATTATCAGTGAACAACCAAAGGTATTATTCCTTACTGAAGTAAATTTTTCACTCAAGCACTCTAGTATCTTAGGATGTATTTTCTCTCATCTATCCCTAATTTCCACAATTTAACTTTGCTTTTTACTTCTAAAGACAAAAATTTTCAAAACATGCAACACCAGAAGGACTTTTATTGGGTTATAATCTAGCTGGGCTAAGAATAAAAACTGATTTTTTTGGATAATTACAAACACTTTAAGCAAAGAGCAATTAGATCAATCAATAAATTCAAAATATTTCACCCTCTTTTATTTCAATCCAAACCAATAATCAACTTTTCCCACAAACTTATTTATTTGAATATCTTATTTATTATTATTATTATTATTATTATTATTATTATTATTTTTATCATTTTTTTTCACAACCTTTGATCTCCTTTTATCCCTTTTTTATAATTTTCTTTTTCAAATATTCTCCCCCAAACTTAAATAATATTAAGTTCCTAATCTCTTTGCTCTCCTAATTCAAAGTAGTCAAACAAAGTTAATAGTTTCAAGAATGAAGAACAACATCTTTTTAAAAGCTCAAAAATGGTACAATTGTTTTATTCAATAAAAAGTTTGGCTATTTGGCTCTAGCTACAATAAAGATGAAACAAACATGGCCTTGATCATATTTAAGCATGTAAATAATCAATAAAGAAACTCAAGCAAAATCAATTATGAATAATCAATTATAGTACTTACTAGAATAACTATGAAGCTCAAAATTTCACATAGTTATACTTTCAATACCAAAAGTTGTCACATAATATGCCATAATAATGCATTTTCAATCACAATAACACAAAAGAGTAACCACAACTTAAATATTACAAGAACAACCTAATCCATTCACAAATCTCAATGAAAATGCATACTCAATTTATCATCAAAGATTAATGAATCACTCCAAGTCATTCCTCATTGCATTATAACTATTACTAGCCAAGTTTCCAATTATTCACAAAAACAGAAAATTAACAAAAATTGAAAAATAAAACAAAAACTGCAAAATAAAATAAAAAAAGAACAACAAATGAAAAATAAAACCCCCTCTAAATATCTCTGAAAAAATTGCTCCTTTCCTTCAGCATCATCCTCAATTTGCCTCACCCCTCCTCCAAATTGGTCGTGGTCCCTAGGCCAAATAATCTTTCAGCAATGAAGACTAAACCAACTTGCAGAAATCGACACTTGTGTCGGGTGTAGGTTGTATGGCGTAGGGCATAACAACTCCTGAGAGCAATTTCTCTAAGATGTGCTAATTGAGAGCATTTTAGACCACCAAAATCCTACGCAAACTAGTAAAAATAAAAATAAAAACAAAACACAAAACAATAAACTGATAAAAACAAATTCTGGGTTGTTTCCTATAAAGCATTTTTTAACATTTCGAGCCTGACAATAATTTGTTCAAGGTGGATGCATCCTAGGTCATATCATTCTCCTAGGAACAATTTTTGCTTTTCTAGATTATGGGATTTCAATCTCCACAGTTCCATCATCTTTAACTTCCTTGACAACCCATAAACTAGGTCCTTTTGAATAAAATTTCTTCCAAAGAGATGTCATCTTTGAACTACCAAATATGATTGGTAGGACCGATCTAAGCTCAACTTCCATCAATCCTGAATCAGTGTGCCACTTGACCTTCTCCACCATGAAAAGTGTTTTTAAATTATAATCACCAAGTTCCTCAGGCTCCTGCTTTAGTGGAGTAAAGCATCCGAAAACTTTCTTCAGCTTGGTTGAGGTGTTCACCTTTACCAGTATAAGATAAGGAAGCTTTATCACAAGTGGGGCTTTAATATCCTCTTTCTTTTTTCTATTTTCTTATTTTTCTATATCTTTTTTCTTTATTTTTCTCCTCTTTCTTTTTTTTTCTCTCCTCTACCACAATCTCTTCACTCATTTTTTTTCTCTATACTTCCTTCCTGACTTACCTCTCTCTCATCAACACTATTTTTCTCTCCGTTACTCAACCAAACCTTTCTCCCACTTTTATTGATAAATTTTTACACTACTCTTGGGTATTTGCAGAGAATGAACCCTCTTGATGGTTTGTATTTATTTTGCCAATTGACCATCTGAACCTCCAAATTCTTAATAAATGCCTCTATATTCTTCTGATTTTGAAGGAAGAATTCCACAAATTTTTGAAAGGTATCTTCCAATTTATTGACACTATCATACAATGATGGATATTGTTGACTTGATTCCAAAAATAATTAGCTTCTTCAATCTGAAAACCACTAGGCATTTGGCAGTAACCTTTCAAGTGATTGCCTCTACAAAAATCACGCCTCATAATTGGTTGAATAGGAACTGATGTTGAGGTAAATTGGCCATCTGTTGATTGAGAACCTCAACTTGTTGGGACAAGAGCTTGTGCTGGGCTAAGAAGCATCTTGAGAAATTAACTCTAACACTCCTCTCTTCTATGTTTTTTTCGTCCCATACTGATTTCTCGATCAGTAGAAGCCGTAGAAAATTGTGATTGTTTCTTCTGTAGTTTTGAACAAAATCAAGCCACCATAAGAAGCATCCAAAATCATCTTTGTTTGCAGTTGAAGCCCATTACAAAAAATATGCACTTGCATCTCCACTTCAAAACCATGGTTGGGACACTTTCTGAACAAAACCTTGAATATCTCCCAAGCTTCACTCAATGATTCATCAACACTTTGCACAAAAGTAGCTATGGTCATCTTTGCTTCTGTATTCTTGGATGGCAGGAAAAAACGGGCTAAGAACATAGTCTTTACATCCTTCCAACTAGTCAAATTTTGGTTAGACTGTGATTGAAGCCAAACCTTAGCCTTTCCAATATGAGAGAATGGAAGTAATCTTAAGAACAATATCTCCTCATCAATTCCCGTGAATCCAACTGAGCCACACAACTCATAAATGTGTACAAATGAGAATGTGGATCGTCATGATCCAAAACAGAAAATTGATGTGAGCTGATCAATTGTAAAAGAGCAGACTTCATCTAAAAAATCTTCTTATTCATAGTGGGCCTCACAATGCTAGTGAAGTCTCTAAGACTCATATATGTGATTGAGCCCCCTATAGTCCTCCTCTGATTCTGATCAACCATCTCCTTTTTCAGAAGAAAATTCAATTTCTGAGTATCAACTTGAGTAGAAGAAGATTGTATTGTATATAAAAAAAAAATATACCAAAAACTAGGAAAACAAGTTAGTCCAAATAAATTATATATGCAAAAGCAAAAATAAAAATAAAGGAAAAACTGAAAAATAAAAACTAAGTCTGAAAGAATTATAAAGGTAAATTTTTTATATATTGGAACACAAATTCCTGGCAACGACACCAAAGACTTGTTAGCAAAATTTGCAATGAGGCAAGTGCACCAATCGAGCAAGTAATAAAATTATCGTTCTGTCCTAAGAGATTTATGCAACACAAAACAAATTATACGATTATAATAAATTTAGACTTAAGAAATGACTCATAATTTAAATGTTGAGCGGAAAAATAAATTAAAATAAATCAATATTTTTAGGATTTTTGTATCAACACTTAGAACACAAAAAAGGGGTAAAATATGAATATAATGAAATTCTCAGGGTTAGATTTCACCAAACATCACTCTCATGTATGAAAATTGTTAAAATAAGTGTTTGGCCTAAGTTCAAGAGGGGGGGTGAATTGAACCCTTTTGAAATCTTTTCGCAAATTTGCTTTTCAATGTGAGAATACAAAATCTTTAAAGAAACTTAGAATGCAATCTGCAAAGGTTCAAACAATTTACAAATATGAAA
>Ga0099824_1006939_pt1 | contig 15300 bp, 7 predicted proteins | sample SiratrowhiteBW_FD_76837 | JGI IMG/M metagenome (GOLD analysis project Ga0099824, IMG submission 76837) | Root nodule microbial communities of legume samples collected from California, USA - Siratro white BW | ecosystem: Host-associated > Plants > Roots > Nodule | place: USA: California...
TCCTTTTATGTATGGTTGTTCCTACTGTTATGCATACTGGTTATGGTTAGGCTGGGAAAAGAGTAGGCAAGAGGCCGAAGAAGTACCGGTAAACCGTGAAAGTATGCATGACTGTTAGGAGTAATTATACATGACTGGTGAGGTTGATATACATAACTGGAGAGATATAGATTATTAAAATAAAAAAAAGTTCCAAATATATATATATATATATATATATATATATATATATATGTGTGTGTGTGTTAAATTTGAATTGAGTGCATTATATGACATGGTTGTTAAATTTGAATTGCTACAAAGAATAAAACCATATTGTTGGAATTTATTCGATTTAATTCACATGGTGGCAGGTTGTATACTAAGCATGTGTTATTATGATTATCTTTTCATGGAAAATTCTCTTTTTGACTGGTCATATCCTTTCTCACTGCCCTTAGATCAGAGGCTACCCTTACATTCACATTCACCAACTTTATAAATACTTCACATTACCTTCACTTTTCTTTATCACTTTTCAATAATGGTTTCATTTTTATTATCTATTACTTTCAAAAACTTCAATATCACATTTATTCTAACTATACTCTTATCAAAGAAACAAAAATAACAATGTCTAAATGTCAAACAACAAATAGATAACATATATTAATAAAATTATGAATATTTTAATAAAAAGAAAGAAAACAATTATTCTCTTTATTTCCTTATTATAATACTAAATAAAAAAATGAAAAACAGAGAAAGTAACCAATGTTTCTCTCTTTTTGACATATTTTTCATCTCATCCTAAGTTATAAATATGAATCCTAGCTTAAGGAGAACATTTTTAAGAATTATTCCTTAGCGAGAATGTTTTGAAGAATTATTCTTATAAATGAGGATTTTTTTAAGTTATACTCACTCATTTAGTCCCATGTTTTACCCTAATATTATGTATTAATTATTTCTTTCTTCTTTTAATAGGCTATTTTTCTATTTTTATTCTTTCTCACATCTAAAAAAATAAATTTTAATACTTTTAAAAATTATTCATGGTTAAGTATAATCACAATATAATTTTTTTATCATAAATTTATAATATAATGTATATATTAAAAAATTTATTATGATTTATAATTTATAATATGATTTACATTTAAATAATATTTATTCATTATAAAGAATAAAATTGAGTATTTATTACACAAACTAAAATACTATTCATAAGAAATTATGAAACCCGCTTATGAAATATAAATTTCAGAATTTTAAATGTAATTTGTGCATAATGTTATAACGAATAAATAATTAATTTAATTTTTAAAATTGTACCATATCATCATATTATTTTCTGAAAGCATAAAAATTTAATACTATGAAACTTTGTAGATTAAATTTAATTTTCAAAAAACAATTTTTCCATTTTCAGTTCTAAATATGTATTGTTATTATTATCGCTTAATTATATCGGGGATGGGAACGAAATAATAATTTGATCATAGAAATTTAATGAAATGATAAGGAAAGTCAAAAATGTAGTTTCAAAGTAGATTAATAGCTTTTTTTAATTAAGTATGAAATATCTATCAACTTTATTCATAATTAGCCTTTTTTTTTTTTATGTAACCTTAACACCTTTACCCAATCTTTATTAGAAAAGTTATTGTATAATATGTTAATTTATTTTTTAAGTTCTACTCTATTACATCATTCTTAAAATTCTTGTTTCAGTTTGTTTTACTCCATTGGAAAAATAAGGTAAAATTCACACTTTAATTAATTTTTATTTAATTGTTGACATTTAAAAATAAAACAAAAATAGTTTTTTATTTTATTACTTAAAATTATAAATTTTATATAATGCCATTCTATATAAAAATTAATGATTTTAACATATCATTTTATTTAGAAGAGAGTAATGTATAATTATAAAAATGAAATTAATGATTTGGTAGTTGATAGATAGTGTTCCCATAGTTAGTTAAGAATCCAAGGTGATATGGCAGAAAAGATAGGGATGACACAATTATATAGCATTGATTATTGAGAGTTGGAGATCCAAGAAATCCCTTATTTTCATGCACAAAATTCTTTGAATAGAAAGAAGAGATCCATGGCAGGAAAAAGAAAGATAGTGGCCTCCTCCTATGTATATAAAACACCCGTTTTGGCTTTATATTTTTTTTCCCTCTCTTTTCCTAAAGACTGCAAAAGCTCTATGTGTGGAAACCTTGTCTCCATGCCAAACCCTCATTTGCCACTCAAACAAAAAAAAAGGAGCAAAAGATGCATTGCCTTTTGATGAGGAGTGTGAACATTTTGAATCTTAATTCTTTTTGTTTTTAAATGTGGTTGTAATTGTACAAGCTTTAGTGAGCCCTAAAAAGAATGAAACTAGTGGGGTCTTCTGCTTTTCAAATTCTCTTTTGCTTCCCATTCTAATCATCTTTGGATCGTCTTCTTTCAATATCTTCATATTTTATGCAACCTTTTTTCTCATCTTGGGATGAACACTTCAATCATAACTTCTACACTAACAGCCACACACTCATTTCAACATTTATGTCATTAATTATCACCAAAAATATGTATTTTCGAAAATTTGTTGATTTGGTGTGCCATAATTCACCTTCTATTACAGGAATTAATTGGTCAGCTTAATTTTGAATGACCATCTCAATAATCACTCTATATCTCTTTATGTATATCCTTATTATAATTATATGATGTTGGTATTTCTTTTGTCAATTGCTTTAATTTTATTAATTGATATTTAATAAAATGACTAATAAATTATATAAAATATTACTATTAAAACTGAAATAAAATATCAACAAATAAAATTTTACAAATTGATTTAGAAAGTTATATAATATATATATATATATATTATTTTTATGCATTTTAATATTAAGGAATAACAGTATCAGTCACATATTATATTGGATATAAAAGTGTAGATGAATATGTATATATCGATCTTGTCTCCTCTTATTTCTTATGATACTCATCCTTATTCTCTTACTCATTCTTATTTAAACTTAATCAAATTTTTTTATGATATTTATCATTATCTTCCTACTCATTCTTATTTAAACTTAATCAAATATATATCATTTTAATATTAAATATTTGACAGTATCATATATATTTTTATTTTGTATAAAATTATGTAATTAGTATTTGGAATATTAAGAATATGAATACTGAAGCTCATTTTTCATATATAAATAGAGACGAGACAAAAAAATTATATCCGTCAACTCATTAATCATAATATTATTAAATTAATGAATAAGTAATTAAAATATTTATATATATTGATAACTAATAGATATACCATTTTCTATTATTACATATTTGATTTATAAGTACTTACAGATAAAGTTTTAATTTAATCCTTTTATATTCAAATATGAATAAAAGTACATAATTTCAAGGGGATAGAAAATATTAATTAAGTTAGTTTAACTTTTTGGCTTCATAATAACAAAGCATTCTACGAATCTTATTAATAATTAGACTACAAGTACAAAATCCATAATATATAAGAATTTTTTTAGGTTTAAGTGTTTCATTATTCTTTTTAAAAGTTGAATTATTTGTTTGAGTGAGAATTCTCTTAATTCTTTACTAGAATTTTTTATTCTTAGCATCAAATCTTTCTTAACTTATAATTTTTCTTTAATGTGATATTAATCAAAATAGATGGAAGTTCTTCTTATCTGACCCCTTTCACATTTTCTATTTTATCAATCCTTCGACAAAAATTGTTGGAAACAATTATGCGGGCAAGGTTTGTATTTCAATTCTCTAAGCAAACTTCATTGAATAAAGTGAACAATAGCATGCATTAATCTTACATTGAGCATAATTAATGGATTAACGGAGATTCGTAAACTATAATTGAACTACTGAAGTAGAAGGTAATTGGCAATTGAAACAAGTACTTCAATGGCCCAATAAATCATACTTCAATTGCCTTGGTTTTATTTTGTTCAGGTTCAGTACTCAGTATTGCTTTCCTATTCAATTGGTTCTTGTTTTTCATACTGGACCATATGTTCTTGTTTTTCTTACTATTTTTATTTTTACTTTTTACCTATTATGCAGTTGTTAATTTTAAACAAATGAGACAAGTTTTTATCCAAAAATGATTATGTTTTATTTTTAATAGCTTTTTGTGTGCGTGAGGATAATTTCCTTTTAGTGTTTTTTATTAACTATACTTTACATAATATGACTAATAATAATGGTAATAAATATTTATATATAAATTTATTAAATTTTTAACTGCTCTATACTTGATAAATGCGTCTTTCTACACATTTTGGTCACTTAATTTTTCTGAACACTTATATCTTGATTTACAATATTATCATTTTTGATTTTTCAATTCTTAACTTTTTAGTTTCAATAATTTTTCAATTTGTACTTAATTCTTCAATTAAATACGCCAAATAAAGCCTGAATAAATTTCCCTAGACAATTTTCTTGATAGTTATCATATCTAAACAAATATATATATTTCTTTTATATTGTTGGCAGAAATCTTAATAAACCTTAGAATACTGAAATGAGAAGTTTCACAATCTTCGGGAAAAGGAAGGTCTAGGTTTCTTGTAAGGTAGGTAAGGAACTTAACTTTGAATTAAATTATAGAAAATTTAAAAGCTTAAAGATCAATTTTTTATTTTATTTTATTTCTTTTGCTCTTTTTGTCTCTCAAACAGGAAGGATTAAATAATTAAAATTTGGTTAAGGCATGCTAATAATTACGAATCGGGTCATTCAATTCATTAATCACTTTTTTAGCTTTAGTTTTCCCGATCCCTTTTTTGGAAAAAAATAATATACTAATTCGTTATTTTTTTCTTTTACAAGGTTAAAGTAACTTAAAGGGTGACTTTAAAAAGAAGAAAGAGGAATTATATTTTGTATGTAATAGATTTCTCCAAATTAGTTAAAAAAAAGTTCTTATGATGCATAGTAAAAGTGCCTCTGAAGTATGTTATGAGAATGTTCTGGTTCAAATCTTGTAACAATTATTGTCCACAAATCATATTAGAGTGTTTCTTTCACGGTCTTCTTTTATTAAAGCAAAGATAAATTAAGAGACTATAAAAATATATCTTCAAATACATATTCAAGTGTAGAATTTATGTGTGTAAAAGATTTAAAAATATACATATGAATGAGAAGTACGATGAAAATTTGTAATTTGTTTTTAGGTGTTTGAATTATAATAAAATGACTTTTTATTATTTGTCTTTACGTGAGTTAATACTGTGTTATGAGAGTTACTTTGTGTTTTCATGTTTATTAATTTATACAAAATGTTGGGCGGAAGATGATGCCTTGATTTTCAAAAATATATCATATGTATTCCTCTCTTCACCATTAACTTCTCCTTAATATTTAAACGATACACTCATAATAATAATAAAAAAAAAAAACCAGTGCTAAAACCCGTTGTACCATGTTTGTCTTTACTTTAAAAAAAATATATATATATAATTCACTTTTCAAAATATCTAAAAATACTTTTTTAATATCAATTTTGCAAATATATATCATCTATATATTGTAGAATGTCTACTTTTACATCCTTATACGTATCCTCAATCCTATATTTGGAATTGATGAAATAAAGAAGAGTGAGAGGGATATAAAGACCACAATTACAAGAAAAATATTTTGATTTTTATATGCACGTGATAAAAGAAAAAAGAAATGTTGAGTCTCTCAACAAAAATCTTTTATTTTAACTTGGGAAGAGACCAATAATAAAGTAAAGGATTTATGATTGATTAAACACTATTATACAATTTATAATTTCAAAAAATATACGTAAACCTGTTATTATATAAAACATTTTTTTTTTAATTTCAAGGGATAAAATAAACAATTTTAAACTTAATAAAGTTTTAAAATTTATCTTTAGATTTTTTTTTCTCCTTAACAACTTATTTATATACCATGGAAATTCACTATAAATAAAATAAAATAAATTTCTTTTACATATTTTCTATTTGATAGGTAAAATAAAAAATTATATTTATATTAAATTTAAAATGAAATTTAATATTTTCAGTCCCTTTATTATAACTCTTTTTACATAGGGTATATGTTATTTATAAATATAATTATTTCTCTTTTACCACTTTTTTCTCTCTCTCTCTCTCTTTTTCTTTCATTTTCTTTCCTTTATCTTTCTTTCATGGTTGGTATCAAACAAATGTAACATTTTATTTTAATTCAAAATAAAAGAATATATATGCTCATGCATGACTTAAGATACAGTACGAAATCCTTTCTAGAAAAATAAACAATACGAAATCATACATAGAATAAGACATTCCAAATATGACATATGGACACACTCATTTATTACTCTTAATAATGTTAATTCTACAATTTCCTTCTTATTTGAAGTATTAGATCCTCATGCATTATCGTAAAACGATTTTTACTTTTGACTTATTCATTGTGAAAAGTGCTTTTTTTTTTTTTATGTACTTTGAGAAGTTAGCAACCCTTTTCCTTTGCTGAATGCTTACGCTATGAATCATTCTTTCATGCACATACCCTTCGTTGAACCTTTAACCCTTTTGACAAGTCTCATTTCCTTAAAAGACTTGTTTGAACTGTCTATACGATAAAGTGACAAGGAAGAACATGGGGTTGCATATCTCATGTTGCCACTTACATCGAGTAAATAATTTAGTTTAATCAAGAACATAGAGGTTTTACCAAGGCATGATGTTTAAGACTTGTGAAAGTTCTTGTGCTCTTCCTCATTCACTATTTTTGTCAACAAAATGATAGATTATTAATCAATTAATGAATTTATGGTATTGATTAGAATCATATGCTTTTATTAAACTATTTTTTAATTTTTTTTAATATATTAACTATTATCAATAGTTATTATTAAGTCACTAAACTTATTAATTGCTAGACACTGAATTTTATGTCGTGCTTTTGTTTGCGAAAATATTTTCACTTAGCAGAAAACAGAAAGATAATATCATATATATTTTTTTATTTTCAATATTTAACCTGTGTTTGAAAAATGTTTTAAATTTTTTAATTAAACAAAAAAAATAGAAAATACTCAAAATAAGCTTCCTTAATTAATAGTTCCAAAATTTATCTTTGCTATTAATAAAGTATCTCCTCTTTAAAAACAGACAAACAGGTAGTTTCTATCTTACAAATTTTTTTTTTTTTTTCATCTTTCTCTTTGTTGAGCAATCACTGATCTTAGCAAAAAACTTTATGAGATTGATTAGGACTATTTTTACGTAAATGGTATTTTGACAAGTGAGAGATTTGTATACGACTAATAAAAGAGTATATTTGGAATTGAATAATGTAAAAATTATTAAAATAATAGTAATGTGATTTAAAAAAAATAGTTATGAAAGAAACAGTGTCCTTCTATATTACAAGTGAACGTAAAATTTCATCTTTTTGTTATTCAAACACGTGAATAATTAAAACTTATCTTAGCCATATTTCTAAGATTAAGTGATCAAAATTATGCCGTCAGATGCCGAAGCACTCTGAATATCTAGAAATAGAAAATGAAAATTTTAATACTGGAACAGATTTTTATTTATTTATTTATTCATTTTTAACTTTCTACGCTAACTAAACACCAATGGTTACATAAGATCATACAATTAATTTGCTTTGGAACTGATTTTTAACTTTCTGTGTCATGCTTAAACGCCAATAGTTATTAACATAAAACATTAGGCACACTATCGCATGAAAAATTAAGATCAGATTACTTAACATATATACAGATTTACCAACACCATCTAAAAGTGGAAATTACACATAAAACTGTACCTGTATTGCTTTACTTTCCCTCACCATTGTCTAACTAAGCAACACTAAACAAGTGGAAAATATATATGTAGAACCAAAGTATGACACTCAAAAAGAAAAAACATAGAAAACTATTTTCCATTCATACTTGAAACTTAATTTGCTTATCAACTAACTCCAGGATCTCAGCAGTGACTTCGTCTAAATGCACATTTTTTTGCGCATCAGCTTCAATGGCCATGTTCAGATCCAAAGAAAGGTGTGGAGTTTTCTCTTCTGTGTTCTCTTTCTCCATGTTTTCATCAGAAGATGGAGAAGTAGTTCTTGCAGGAGAAGAGGCTTTTGAGGCTGAACTAAAGTTTTCACAGCTGAAAATGACAACGGCATCCTTGAGAGGCACAGATTCACCCCCAGGAAGGGTTATAGTTCCATTTTCAATTGCTTTCTTAAGACCCTTTTTCGAAAAGTGATCAACTTGCTCCAAATCTTCCATGAAGAACACCCTATGAGGATTCTCATTCACAGCTTCCCCAAATCTCTGAAGATAGCTGCCACCAAACTCATCTCTAGGTCTTTTATTTTTGGATGCCTCGTTCGTGGAATCACCACCTCTTGAGGTGGAGAAACTGCTTACACCAATGGAGACAAAGTTACTGTAAGAGCCAAAGACAACTTTAGCTAGCTCTTTTGAGACCATTTCTTTTGCTTGAGAATCCACACCTAGAAAGAAAAACCAAGTTTCTTGTCTATCTTCTCTCTTCACCAAGTGATTCCCTCCTTTTTTCATTCCTGACCTGCAAAGAAGCAAAGCGCTAGCAATCTCCCTAGCCATTTCTTTATTTTGTGGAACCTTTTCCTGCAATGCATCACTGAGAATCCTTAGATTCTCCTCATTATGCTCCTTGAACATTTGAGTGCTATCTAAACCTTCCGCTGCCTCACTTGAAGAAGCAGAATTGGGGCTAGAATTGGGATTAGACAAAAGATCTGGCTTAGGGATGTTTGTCTCTGGCATGAACATTATCAATTTTCCTTCATAACACTCATCACTGACAGTAGTCTCAGTGTATAACTCACATTCTTTAGGTACTTCTTTTGGTTCAGAAATGACTGGCCAATTTAGGTGGGTAAGGTTCAAGCTAGGCTTTCTTTCATGTGAAGAGACTGAAGTAGGGGATGAAGGTGAGGATGAAATGAACAAAAATTGTTTCTCAAGATTGGAGGGATGACCATGTGCTGAACTGCAAAATGAGTTCCATTTCTTGCAGATATCCTTAAGCTTAGCATTTTCCTGGTTCAAGATAAAAACCATAAACATCAGTGTCAAGACTTTTGACCATAAATTAATACCTTATCATTAAGTATTTTGAATTAAGAGTGATTAACTAATAATAACCTGATCATCCATCACGTGGCTTTTCTCTTCCTTGCAATTTTTGAGCCATGTTGGCAAGCTGGTAGTGCAATCTCTCTTTCTTATAGTAACACTGCTGGCGATGCTTTTAGCTTCTTTTTCAAAATTCAATGAGCAATCTCTGCAGCAAGTTAAGTGTTTGCGCACTTTGGCCCGTTCTTCAAAAGATTCGTCCTTGAATGTTGCCTTGCTTCTCTCCTGAACTTGAAAATCACTGAAACAAAGAAAAACAAAACCAAAGTATCACTACGAGGCATTCACTAGTAATAATAATAATAGTAAAAGCATTCCAAGCAAAGTAATATAGAATATTAGAAGAAAGAATGATAATTAGTTACCTATCAAAATTTAAAGCCAGGCTCAGGCTACCAACTGGAACTGTAAAAGGGTGAAGATCCCAAATAGTTTCAAGGGAGGGGTGACATGCTTTGCCCTTCATGTATGTTCTAAAAGTTGCAATCCCCATAAGCCACAATCTACCATTCTCCCCATTTCCACTAATTAACTTTTTAAGCTCCATCACCATATGCTCCACAGAACTGTAATAGTTTGTTCTTTGCTCACAATAACTTGACCAGAACTCAAACAACCACTTGAGATCACCCAAGTATAGAATAAACCCTCTTCCCACGTGACTTTTTACTAGGCTTCTAAGCTCTAGAAGCTTCCTTTCAACCTCCTCCTTGCTAATGTTCCTGAAGGAGAAAAGAGGAAGACTCACAAACTGCACAAACCTCAACTCTCCTTGAGGATTCCCTCTCTCCAACCTTTGCATAACTCCCCTAGCTACTCCCTCGGCACTAGCAAGACTCTCCCCAACAATTACTGTGTTTCTCCTCTTGCTCATAAGTGCATTCAAAGCACTAGTTACATCATCTACATCAGCAACTTCATCACTAACATGGTCCACAGATTTCATGAATGAGCCCCCAAACTGACTAAAAGATCTTGGTGGTGACATGTTCCTACCACCAAGAACTTGAAGCTTGGTGGTGTTTTCCTCAGAAGCTTGTTCTTGTGAACAAACTTCCATTGAGACAGCTTGTTCAACCCTGGTTTTAACAAGGGCACTAGAGAAACCAGCTTCTCTCATGACCCTGCTAATACTAGGGTCATCAAGTATAGAGACTATGAGCTGCTCCACCTCAATCTTCAAGGCCAAAATGGGTTGCTGCTGGTTCTCAGTGGAGCCACGGCGTTGGTGAGCTTGGGCTCGCTTGAAGGCCGCAACCAAGGCATTGGAGAGTGAGGGAGTGGTGGAATATGAAGGACTCAAAAGAGGGCTTGGTGTGGAGGCTGGCAAACGGTTGAGGGAAACATTGAAGCAAAGTTCTAATGCCTTGTATTGGAGAGGGTGAGAGTGGCATTGAAGGCAAGCTTTGCGGAGAAGGCCAGTGGAAGTAGCAAGCATGACAGTAGCAATATGAAGAGGGGTCACTTGAGCATGTCCTCTTCTTGTGGCAAGAGTAACAGCTTGCTTAACTAGGGTTGCAGCCTCAGGTGTCAAAGCCTGAAGCTGTATACTGCAAACTCCTGCTCTCATCTTTCCAATCTGTTGCTTTGCTTCTACCACAAAGAGAATTTGGAGTTTTTATTAAACCTAACGTAGTGGATCTCAGTATTTTGAAGACTCTTGACTAGAGATGAGGTGTTTAGAAGAAATAACTGAAATGGAGTTTGGTTCAACGAGGTTCATCAATTTTTGGGGGGAAAGCAACAAGAAGATTTTAGTGCTCAGATATTGGTAGTATGAGGAAGATGCAGATATATATTACATATAGTGCTAGCTTATACTAGTGCATTTGAGGACACCAAGACTAGTGTCTGCGCCATTGATATGATGAGGGTTTTGTGCCTTTCTTGTTTCTGAGGGAAATTTTGGCTTTGCATGTGAAAGTGGATTGCATGTGATGCAACTTTCTCTCTCTCTCTCTCTTTGGTATGTATGTAAAGTTATGTGGATTATCAAAAGCTGCTTCTATTCAATCTTGTGGTACTATAAAATATGTTGCAAAGCAACAAGCTAACTTTAATCACAGTGAATGGAATAATTGCTTTTGTCACAAATAAGCTCAAAACTTGATGATGGAAAGACAAAGAGAAAAGAAGGTGAAAAAAAGAAAAGAGGGAAGTGTATAAAAGGAGGTTGTTCTGCCAATAACGAGGTAGTGAAGAAAAAGAGGAGAGGACGGTCTGTCTGTTTGAATGGACAGTGAACAGTGGTTGTTGATTGGCTTTTCTTTTGTCTAATCTCGAGGAGATCAAGCATAGGAATAATAATAATAATAATCCTTGAATCATTGTTGGAATAATGCTTCGCTAAATGGAATAAAATACTAATAACGGTTTAGTATGACAGCATGTGAATGTTCTTCAAATGTGTCTCTTTGTGTTTCTCTTCTAACTTCTAATTCATTCCAAAAGTTGGCTTTCTTATGCATTTAATATGTCCAAATCATGGTTACATAAATAGATAGTTCTGTAATATTATGACAGATTTGAAGAATGATATATATAGCACATGGAAGATGGCTCATACATGTATAAAATCATGGTTTTCGAATCATGGTACACTGAGAAATAAGATGGCAAAATAGATGATGCTGCATAGAATTTGTCGGCTTTTAGAAATGCAACAGAAGATTGCTAAAAAATGACGTGGCATTTTATTGAATTTTTACACTACTGAAGGTAATGAGAAGATGCATCCAACATCTTAGGGAAAAAAAAAACACTGATGTAATTTAGAGTTAGATTAATTATAAAATATTATCACTACTAAGAAAGTCATTTACATCACAGTATTTTGATGTAAAAATTCACCATAGCCATAGTATTTTGATAAATAAATGCAGATTTTTTATGTTCATTATATAAGGATCTGACGTAAAAAGTTTTTTTTTTATATGTCGGTAGATTATTATTGTATCCAACGTAAACTGACTTTTTTATAGAATGGTGCTGCACAAATAACACTGCTTTTAACTAATAAAAAGTTTCATTTTCTTTATATTACTTGAGTCTATGTTGTGTCATGTTATAAATATAGCAAAATTGATTTAAGTTGAAGATATTGGTTTTAGAAAATAGGTAAGGCATGCTTATTAACTTGTTACTCTCTCTTCCATAATGAACAACATAGTTTTATTATCTTTAAAAAATTTCGAATTAATTGTTGATATTATATTTTTTTTCTTAATTTATTTATGAATTAATTTTCTTTTTATTTCTATCAAAATAATGTATTTATTAAAAAAACAAGTTATCTTAATAAAAATGATTAAAAAATAATATATACTATTTAGTTTTAATCTACGTAAAATAATCTTATATTACAATCATTACACAGTAGAAGTATATAAACTAAGAAAGATTTATCTTTTTAATCAACAAAGAACAAATTTAACAATTAATAGGTAGGATATTTGACAGATCCCCAATTTTTATACATAAAAAATCTATTCTAACACATCAATCTTATCTTACAATTAATAGAGTTTGAGTATACAAGGCTGAAAATATATAATATGGATATTAAATTACATTGCATTAACTCACCAACATCTATAAACCCTAAATCCATAAAATACAAGCTTCCCAGAGAACAATAATACACCTATTATAACTAATTATATTTCAGAGTTTATTATATTCATCATTATTGTATTGGTGTTTTGAACTCATAACTTAGCTACACATACATATTTATAGATTAAGCTCGGCATAAATCATAAAACATAAATATTCATCTTTCAATATATTATTAGTACAAAAGGATCCATTAAAGTGAATTAGAATTATATAACCAACTTTAGGCACAAAGTTGGATTCTTACAGTAATCTAAGTATGAGAAATTCAATTTTGGATATTTATTATCCGTCTCCAAGCCTTGATTTGAGCAAGTGTAAATATCTCAACTGCATCAACCACATCATCCCTAAAAGGGATATTGTTCCTCTGATTTCAAATAATAGTTATCCACATGGTTCTCTTAACAAAGTTATGTTTCTTGGGCAACTTCAATGTGTAAAATTGCTATGATCTGCCTTACAGTGGTGCACCTCACTTACTTCAAACCATTTGAAACACAAAATATCACACTTGTCATACTATTCTACACTTGAAAAAAAAAAAAAAACAGATGACTCACTGAATCGTTGACCTCCTACATATTACACATAGGCTACTAGATAAGGTAATTCCTTTACTTATCAATTTATTCTTTGTGGTTATTTTGTTAATCAACACTCTCCAAGCAAAGTTTTGAGCAGACGGTAAGATTTTCATCTTCCATAATTCAATGACAGCTGTGTTTCTTTCCCCGACAGTAGTATCTTGTATTTTTTCATAAGTCTGGCTAAGAGTATCTTTAAGTTGACCCTTCTTTCCATTCTCATCCATCATCTCTCTATTTAAAATTATACTATCTCATTCAGCTCAACTCATTAACCTGATTTGCTTTCCATTCAAATCATCTCAGCTCATTAACCTGATTTGTTTTCCATTCAAACTACTGCAATCTAACTTTCATTCCTACCTATCAAAATTCCAACTTACTAGTTCTCCAATTATTGCATCCTTATTCAAAGAGTTGCTGAATAATCTTGGATATTTTCCTAACAAGGATTCCCCACCTCTCCACACATCATACCAAAACCTAATCTGTTCTCTATTTTCTATTCTCCAAATCACATTTTCTTGAAATCAATTTCTTGTGTCATTCTCATTTGTAGTCCTCTTTAAATCTCTCTACCACAAAAAATGATTCCTATTTTCTGTATTGTTGTTCAAATCTCTCCAAAATATTTTGGTTCTAATATCTGTTTTCATAGATTTTCATTTTCCATCCTAATATTTTCTAAGTAAGGCTATATGTAACAGTTTAATATCTTTTATTATTTCTAATTCTTTTAATTTACCTATCTCATTCCATTTTACTCATACTATCTTTCTCCTTGTTGAGCCCTATCCCAAAGAAATTGTGTTTGAATTTTTCTACAAATAAAGTTTTATTATAAGCTTAAGAAAGTTTTTTGCATACCACATTATATCAAGAAGTGCCTAATCTCTGAGGTGACGAAGGAACTGTTGAAAAACTCTAGGGTGTGTCGGAGTAATAGGTTTGTCTTAGAAGTATTTTGCAAAAACTCTCTGACCAATTTGTATTATATGTATATGGGTTTAATCATTTTATTGTGATTTTATTAATGATATTTTTTTCTGATAAAAAATACATATAATTTTTTTCTAATTAATTTCCATTGAAGAATGTGATTACTTTTTAATAATAATTTTTCTACAGTATATCAAAACTTTTTGTAATGAGGCCAATGAGTGAATCTTACTAGTGCCAATGAGTGAATCTTATGAACTTGATAAATATAATGCTAACCCGTAGTGATTGCCAAAATTAAATTCTAGGACGTTATATATTGCCAATCATAAAGAAAAAGGTAATTAATTAGAATAAAAAAGAATGAAGTAAATTTACCAACAAACAATTGAAAAGATATTGAGCATGTAAGGTTATTTAAGTCGGGAATGGATTAGTGTCAACTGAATAGGTAAACTCTGAGAACGTAACCATAGTATTAGAAAAATAATAACATAAAGGATTCATGGATGTTTAGATTTTATTGATGCAACTTAAAATAAATAGATGAACACATCATTTCCCATCTTGATACTTTTATATAAATACTTTTATATAATAGATAAAAAAAAATAACACAAGTATATATTTTTAAGAAATTTTAACTTAATTGTAATCATGTTGGAGGCGATATTACTTTATCAGAAATATATATTACTTCATATAAGATTTGATAAATAAACCTTATATTTTGAGAAATAAATCTATAATAAGAAGGATAGCATGAAAAATACTTAAATTTTTTTTATCAATAAATTTTGTTTTAGTGAGTAGATAATAGAATTGTACCAGCCCAAAAATTCTATAACTTTTGTCTGTTACCAAGTATTAACATCCATTTAAGGTTCAAGGTACTACAAAAAGTGTTCAGATACATCAGAGTTATGTATAACTATTCTCATGACAAAAGGA
>Ga0099824_1006940_pt1 | contig 15297 bp, 6 predicted proteins | sample SiratrowhiteBW_FD_76837 | JGI IMG/M metagenome (GOLD analysis project Ga0099824, IMG submission 76837) | Root nodule microbial communities of legume samples collected from California, USA - Siratro white BW | ecosystem: Host-associated > Plants > Roots > Nodule | place: USA: California...
ATTATTTATGTTTAATAAGTATAATACATATATATTAATTTTTTATATTATATATATTATAAAAAAAGAAAAAATTATTTTTATTTTTTTATATATTATATATATATATATATATATATATATATATATATATATATATATATATATATTGAAGGGATATCTTTTATTAAATATTATATTATTGAATATCTTTTAATTAAATAATTTTATTTTTTAAACTGTATTGTTAGATTAAAAATTTCATTATTATATATATATATATATATATCTATAAAAATTTATGCTAAATATTTCATTTATATATATATATATATATATATATATATATATTAAAATAGACTCATATTTTATATTAAATTATAAATTATTTGATATTTTATTATTATTATTTGATTTAATCAAATATAACATGGATAATAGCAATTATATGTGATCATAAATATTTATAAAAAAATGAAGAATTTTTTTTTCTTTTCACTCTTTAACTTTAAATAGTTTTAAAAGCATAAAACAAGCTTGAAGATTAATTTCCAAAATAGCAAAATAAAGAATAAAAAAAATAGTTAAAAAATATTTTCACAGCCTGATTTTTTTATATTAGCTATTTATAGTTTTGTTTTTACCAATCCTTCACGCTCACCCAATCTGAAATTGGAAGAACTATATACATTGCAAGAAGAACCCTCTAAATCGCCGATTACAAACCTAATTCTCAATCTCTCCAAGTTCACTCACAGGCCTTTCTGTCTCGCGTCTTCGGAGGTATAGTCTCTAATTCGCTTTCTCTCTTTGCTTTGATCCTTTGCTAACTTTTGGAATCGTATTTCTTTTCAATCATTGTTTAAACCTAGGTTTTGAGGGATCAAAACTAGAGTCTAACTTGTACTCTTTCGAATGCTGTTTATTCCGAACTAGGTCAAGTTGTAAGGTTCCCGTTTATTGGAATTTAGGGTTAAATGATTTCTTAGTTATATGATTTTTTTCCTTATTATACCCCTTTTTCATATAGCTTTTACCGGTGATGATGGATCTGTAATTTGTGATCGAGGTATTTGTGTTTCAAACACTGTTTCTTTTTCTAGTTTTTAAGCAAAGCGAGAACAACCCTGCTACTATACTGATAATTTTGATTGCTGTCGCAATTCGCCCTCGAAGGGTATTCAAAATAATGTCGGGCAAAGTGGCTATTCTGTTTTTTGTTTTTTTTTTAATGTTTTAAAGTAGTTTTTCCTTTTATCTTTTCCTTTTCCTTTTGCTTAGATGTTTATATTTTAAGCTTACAATAGAATTAGGATTTATCGTTGTATATTGTATATTCTTATCAAAGACCTATGAAAGGGGGGCATTTCTAATAAAATTTTGATAACCTTCTTCAGTTTCTGTGTTTCAATTCCTTTGTTTTCCTTGGACCAACGAGTTATTGATATGTAGCATTTGTCCATCACGTAGATTGGTATCAAATTAAATCTTTTAGACACTTCTCTTGAATTAGAGAAACTTTCATGTGATGTTATTTGCACTATCAAATTGGATTCTACTCATAAACAGAATCTTGTGTGTTACTATGTTCCTTTTTGGATAGAGTATTGATATGTGGTATTATACATATTGCAATAAAAACCAATTTTCTTGGATGTTCAATTTGTTAAGTGCATTGGATATATCTTTCTTCTTTTCATGACAAGATCTCTAAACTACGTTTGAATTACCTTTGAAATTGGTTTCTAAATTACCTTTGAATTGCCTTTGAAATTGGTTTCTAATCATGTTTCAGTGAGTTGATATGTACAACGGAATAGGACTACAGACCCCAAGAGGGTCAGGTACAAATGGATACATTCAGAGTAACAAGTTCTTTGTGAAGCCCAAGATTTCAAAGGTTGCGGACAATACGAAGGGGTTCGAGGCAGATCAGGGCACTGCTGGGCTTTCGAGGAAGCCCAACAAAGAGATCCTTGAACATGATCGCAAGCGTCAGATCCAGCTTAAGCTTGTCATCCTTGAAGACAAGCTCATTGATCAGGGCTACACTGATGCTGAGATTGCTGAGAAACTTGAAGAAGCTCGCCAAAATTTGGAAGATGCTGCTGCCACCAATGAAACTGATGGACTTGTGCCTGTATCTGCATCCGATAAGAAGTAATTGATCTTGAATTCTGATGTTTGTGTTAGAATTGTGATTCTTGTGAAATAATGTGTCTATTAATGTGTTGTTATGATTGTCATTGATTTTGAATTTTAACATCTCTGTTAGGGTTGTGATTAGTATTTGTGATTCCGGTATCAGCATCAGAGAAGAAGTAATTGACTTTTGATGGAATTTTAGGGTTGTGATTCTTGTGAAATAATTGTTTCAATCAAACTTTTTATTGATAAGCTCTTTTACAATTTTATGCATTGTTGTGTTTCTTATGTACTGTTTGTGTCTGTCATCTTAGTTACCTTAACTTTTTAGAGCAGAAAGCTTAATGTGAGAACAAAAATAAACTTTATGTGGAGAATCACTTGATCTTTTATGGTTGGACTCTTTTACAATTTTATGTATGTTTGTGTCTGTCATCTTAGTTATCCTTCACTTTTTAGAGCAGAAAGCTTAATGTGAGAACAAAAAGAAATGTTATGTGGAGAATCACTTGATCTTTTATGGTTGGACTCTATAAATTAAATAGAACCCGGTCTCATCTTTTGACTTTGGTCCAAAAGTTATCTGTTGGACCCTTTTATTCATGGGCTTTCTAATGTTTTTTAATCAAAATATAAATAAAAAATCTATATTCATTAAAGTTCATGGTTTTAGATTGAAAAAAATGTGCGTTTAGACACTCCACTAATGTGTTGGGGTGTGTGTCACGTGACAAGACAAATTACAATATCAATGGATGAGAGCGCATGGGCGGGAGTTTGGACATGAAACCACTTGGGTTAGGTCATACTTGACAAGGCAAACAACCCTAAAGTTGCTGGAAAAAATGTGATTCTGACAACGGTGGCAGTCAGTTTGTGGTGATAGAACAGTAGTTACCAGTAATTGACTCAGTGACTGAAGGGAGGACACTAGAGTGGGATTGTACCCGATCTAATACCAAGTTGAAGATTTTAGATTAAAAAGTAGTGTGTTCATACACTCCATTGAGTGTGTGTGTCTATATATATATATATATGAACAACTCCATTGAGTGTAATTAACAATGCAATTGTGAGAAATCATAAATAAGGGCTACTACCTATGACATACTAGGTATAACAAAAACATATTTATGAAGGCACAATAAAAGGTAATCATTATTTAATGAAGTTATATTTTCAAATTTAACCGAGATGAAATAAATTAGTTATTTTGAAAGTAAATTTGTAAGTAAATGCTGCAATATTAATATATAGTTTCTTTCTTTTAAATAGCTCTTAGAATTATGTTTTATTATTGGTGATGAATCTTACTATTTGAGATAGGATTTGTGATTTAGAAAATGAGCCTTCTGATGAACACTATTGTATCATGAATCAATTACCATGCTTGCATGTTGGATTATTGGGATGTAAGATTGTTTTAATTATTTTAGTGGTTGCTTGTTGATTGGTGTTTCAGAGACATAAATGCATTGCAGTTAGATATAATAAAAAAAATCTTTGGACTTTGTCAGGGTTTCAGATACGCAGACTCATCAAGTTGCTGCTAGGAAGGAAAAGCAGATGGAATCATTAAAAGCTGCTCTTGGCATTGTATCTGAAGTCAACGAAATAAATGCAGATGGGACTGACGGTCTTGGGAATGATGGGAAAAATGGTTCTAACATGGACGGGAAGCATAATTCAAAGCCTGAACATGCCTTTTTGGACAGAGATTTCAGTAGGAAGAAACAAATGATTGAAGATCAAAATGATGAAAATGTTAAGAAGAGCCTTAGAGATACAAGGCATCACAAGAAGATTGGAACTCGTGAGAAAAAGTACAAGGATGATTCTTCTGATTCAGACACCTCTTCTTCAAATGAGAAGAGAGGTACAAAGAAGCGTGGTAAAAAGTATACAAGCAGCAGTGATGAATCTGACTCTGATAGTGATTCTAAGAGGAAGGTTAAGTCCAAAAAGAGGAAGGTTCCTAAGCACCGCAAGAAGGGTAGGGTGGAGGACAGTGATTCTTCTGATGACTCTGATGACAGTAATATTGCAAGAAAAAGTTACAAGAGACAAGAGTCTCGTAATAGGCACACTTCAGAGGATGATTCCGATGATCATGATGATGTCCCCAAGCATAAGACTAAGGAAGGGATGAAACATTCAAAAATGAGCAAACGTCATGATTCTGAGGTGGAATCTGATGTTGACAGTGAGGAAAATAAATATGGTAGACTTGAGAAGCAGAGGACAAGAAGGTATAATTCTGATGATGAGGATTCTGATAGAGACGGTGTTAAGCATGCTTTGGGTCATGACAGATATGTTAGAAGGGGATCGTACACGTCATCTAAGAATAGCAGTGACACTGATTCAGACAGAAATTTTAGTGATCAAAGATTTGAAAAACAGGATAGTTCTGCTGTAGCAAAGAAAGGTAAAGGATATGACATGGAAGAAAATAAATCCAGAGATAGTGGTGCAGGAAAAGGAAAGCACAGTGCTAACGTTGATGCATTGGACTCTCTAAAAAGGTCATATGCGAAAGATTTTACTGAGGGAACTAATAGTAGAACTCAAGAAATGATGCAAGGTAACAGGAAAATTCATACAGAAAGAGATAGGGAGTCCTTCCCAATTCCCAAGGATGATGGAGATGATAGAAAAACTGAGTCTGAATCTAAATCATTTAGTAGGCTGGCACGGCGTGATGATGATGCCTCTGAGCAGAGAGGCAAAAATTATTATAACAAGGATGTTGAATCACAGATTGTTGGTCGGTCTGCTCGCCATGGTGAGGATCACTTAGCAAGGAGGCATAGAAGAGACGATGATAATCAAACAGGAAGAAATTACACAAGGGATGAGGATGAACATACAGAAAGGAAATCCAGAAGGGATGAGGATGATCATGCAGGAAGAAAGCTCAGAAGGGATGATGATTATCATGCAGGAAGAAAGTCCAGAAGGTATGATGATGATTATGGAGAAAGGAAGCTCTCAAGAGATGATGAAGGTGGTGTTCATTTGGAAGCAAAACACAATAGAATTGAGGATAGTCGTGTAGAACGAAAGAACTTAAGGGAGGATGATGACAGAGAGAGAAAGCACTCAAAGGATGAAGATGGTCGTGGAGAAAGAAAGCACAGAAGGGATGATGACGGTGATGGTCGTGCAGAAAGAAAGCACAGAAGGGATGATGATGGTGATGGTCGTGCAGAAAGAAAGCACAGAAGGGATGATGATGATGATGGTCGCGGAGAAAGAAAGCTCAGAAGGGAGGATGATGATGATGGTCGTGGAGAAAGAAAGCACAGAAGGGAGGATGATGATGATTATGGTCGTGGAGAAAGAAAGCAGCACCGAAGGGATGATGATGGCAGAGGAGAAAGAAGGCACAGAAGGGAGGAGGAGGAGCGCAGAAGGGACGAGAGGGAAAACCGAGGAGATTATTCCAAAAGAGCCAAATACTAAGTTTTACCTTCCAGTTGAGGAATGAAAGACTTCTGAACTTATGATGTAGGCATTGAGAATACTTATTTGCTGCTTTAATCTTTGGATTGCATGTGTTAGTTTTGCTTTTTGAATGATGTAACTTATGTTTGAAATATTTTTCATGCGAGCTTGTTTCAAATTATGTGTTCTGTTGTGACTGATAGTTTTTTAAAATTAAAATACAGAATTTACTTTGTGTTGAAATTATATTTCAGACGCTTAGATTAAATGTTAGGCTTCGCTAGTATGATTGGTAGTTCTGGAATAGCAGAAAAATAAAATGGTGTATGTACGATTGTTTCATGGGGAATAATTATGATATCTATTATATACAAAGATAAACAAACCTATTTTAATATTTAGGCTCAAATACTTAATTACCATTTTAGTAGCTCATTCGTTGTGACCGAAATTTTTAAGTTGTTTAAAATGAGAAGACATTCTTTATGTTGTTATCTGTAGTAAAAACGATGATCTCTACTCGCAAAAGTATATTCAACTTGACCATTTAATCAATAAGTCTCTATATCTAATACAGGTGATTAAGCTTAACATATTATAGTTTTCAAGATTATATGCTTCAGAATGGATATGACGAGACTATAACTTAAAATGTTATTCTCCATTTTGTCTAGAATTTCATAGCGATACATGATTTTTTAGTTGACAACAAAAAAGTTGATACGCTATTTCCACCTGGCATGTAATGTCTAGTTTGTCATATTTCTTAACGATTTTTCTTTTTCACTTTTTTTCTTCTCAATTTTGTTTTAAATGACCAAGTTAAAATATTAATAATTGTGGATAAGATTTAAAAAAAAATTGCTAGATGAAAATTCGAATGAAAGTATCATAATATAAGTAGAAGAAAAGTTAAGAGACTTAATATAATTAAAAAACTAAAATCTTAATCATAATACTTGAATTAAGAAATACAGGTGTCTTACTAAATTTTGAAAGCTTTTGTCATTTGATAGTTATATACTTGTATTCATTATTGTTGTATCTTTGCATATCAGTGGTATTACAATAGCAATAATTCTTTAGATAGATAGAATGTATTGTGACAATGTTAAATAAAAGGAATAGAGAAAGAGACATGCACTAGAAGTGTATTGTTTACATGGATACAGATATCAATCAGTATTTTCTGAAATCTATTATCTCTCTTTTTTTCCTTTAACATCAACTTTTCTCCTCTCTTTCTGTTATTTTTATTCAAAAATTGTGTACATGCAACTTCTCCATACTTAGAATCCTGATTTAAGAGAGTATGATTGCTTTTTAACCCATTTATCGTAATCTTGTAGTATCTGCTGAAGTAGCAGTGGCAATAGGTTGTCCACCAAAGCTTGCATCATTCTGTTGCATAGTAAAAAAAAATGAATCATCTTAAACAAAATGACGAGTTACTAATTTTGTCTTCAAAGTGCTATGCTTGAAAAGACACGCAGAAAAAAAGAAAAATGCTTGATATACTTGCTCACTTCTTATTTGAGGACTTATTCAAAAAGTTCTTACAAAATGAAACTTATGAAAACTTATTCATAAGTATTAATATTAAAGCATATTAAAATAAATTAAACTAGGTTATAAATCATTTAAATATAAACCATTTAAATAAGTTTAGATCTAAAAAAATGATTTAATCCAAAGCATAAACAAATTAAATTCACATACATACAACGTTGAAAAGAAGAGATATTCACCAAAATGTTCAGGAGATTTAAATTCTTGTCTCTTTAAACCTCATTCTTTAGTTTCTCATTCAAATCCAAATTACAAAAATAGGTTTCTGCTACAAGGCTACCGGTTTGTAGCCCAAAGAAACAACCAATATCTACTGTAAGTTGAGTGCAGAACATGACACCAATCACCTTACATAAACTGAGTTTTATTTATCATTTATGTTACAACAGAACCTATAGCAAAAATAAAACTTTTGTGCACATCCAAAAAAATCACTAGGAATTCAATCTCAAAATTTACATTATCTAATATTATAAATTTGTAAAGTCAAAATTGAAATTAGAAATTGTTTAACATTAGATAGGCTATTTAGGTGAAAATTTTACGTGATGATAGACCATTATGGTTTGACAACGGGCAAAGGTTACATCATAGAAAAAAGTAAGGAGGAGGAGAAACTAAGCCATCAATCAAAAAAACAGTGTCTGGTGATTTTTCCTTAAATTTAGTCAACAAGAAACTCAATAGATAACTGCAATATAACGTCCTACCGCTCATATTAACTATATATTCCAGTGTCCCAGAACCTTTCAATTTCCAATAAGTTGCTTTTGAACATGTTCCTCATTCACATGAAGTACACAGACCTTAAGGAAAGACAAATATTAAAAAGAGTTTTAGCATGACAGTTATATCCAGCAATAGTTGGTAATTTAAATTGCGAATCACATGCAAAAGACAACTTGACCATGCAGAGTACACAATCTAAAAGGACAAAATTAAAACTATATACCAAGTAACTCACATATTTCCGGGACCCTCAACAGCAGAAGTAGGCATCATGACAAATGGTTGTGTGTAGATCTGCAGACAGAGATCTTTACTTGAATGATGAGAAGCAAACGCAAACATCAGTTATATTATATCAAACGGAATTGAAGTTAATATAGTAATGGCTACTAATTTTGATGAAAACCAGTGATCTTTTTAGTATATGAATAAGCAAGGATTATGTTGGAGTTAGTAGGACTCCCAAATTACATAGAAATGAACAGTTGAACAATATATAACTGAGAAGGAATCTCTAAACTTATTCGTAAGTTTTTAACAAGAAATAAACCAGAAATTTCACTTTGAAGACAAAATTCAACAGAATACCTGGACTTTCTTTCTTATAAGGCTACAATATAATTTGCATGAAGTAAAGCAATTCATGATTTCATAGTCCTCGAAAACAAATTTAATTATCATAGCATACAGGATTACCACTCTTCTAGTATATGCAATATTTATATATTTTATGAGGATAAGACAAACCTCAAGGGTGAGATTCAACTTAACATCAACTTCTAAATATGATCCGGCACCAGCACCACCCCATTTCATATGGTTTACCATGAATGCTGCAAAACATAGAAGTTATTAACAAATTACCAGGACAGTTGTTGAAAAAACAAAAGTCTCATGAAACATGTATTTCAGATAAACTTGAATTCAGCAGAAAATTGTGATGAAAGACTAGCTCCTACAAAGATAATAATATCAAAGGTTCTAAGTAAATCCCCCCTGACATCTGGAGAAATTCCATAATTTTCTGTCCGAGCACCCATGATAAGTCGTTTCCAGCATTTTCAGCACCAGGTGGTGGAGAATATTACCCTCAATATATGGGCTATGCAATATGGAGAACGAAACAGCTATACTATGCGGAAGACAGATAAATTTCTTTGCACAAGGTTTTGATAGAAAATAAACATTTTTTATATTTCAATTTCACAAAGGGAGGATTTATAAAACTAGGTACAACTAGGCACACAGAGTACATTATAAATACCTGAAAAGTGGCGGTTTTGCTCTTTCACAACTTCTGAACCCTCAAACTGTGAATAATAAAGTATGAAACAATTAAAATGGGATGAGTAACGAAAGGAATGTTACAAAGACTCATGTTCAATCAAACTAAGGTTTATATACATCTATTCTTTCTCAGGGCATTGATTAATGTTGGAAAAATGGGATGATAGTATAAATAAAATTGAGAGAAAGTAATCAATTTTATTGATAAAAATTGTTACAAAAACTCTCGATAACCTCACACTATCCTTCTAGACAACTCATCTCTCACTACTCTCTTTTGTTTTGTTTGTAAGGTTTTAAAGGTTCGTATGGTGTTTTTATTACCACAAAGACATGTGTATGTACTAATTAATAAATAATTCAAACCACACATAAATATAGCTATCTTCCTAACTTTGATTGCATGAAATAAACTCTTCCATTGATTTCATTTTAGATGTAGTGGAACCATACAACAATTCTCTCCCTCCCACTACATCTAGAAGTCACTATCTAACATTCATTTCAACAATGTCTTTGCATAACTCTAGCTTTTCTGTAGTGAGCACCTTCGTAAGCATATCCGTTGCATTCTCCGTGTGAATCTTCAGCAAACTTAACTTTGTTGATCCATCATCCCACAAATCCAATAATAGCAAGCATACAATAATATTTCTTTTCTTTCGGCCTCTATTGTGGATAAAGCAACACACTTCTACATCCTTGATTGCCAAGACATGACTCCACTTGCAAAAATTTTTGTGTCCTTATGTTTCTACCATCAAGAACCGAACCATGTCCGCATCTATATAATCTCTAAGATTGGATCAACTCCCCTGTAACACAATATGTCTTAGATGTGCGTTTAAGGTACCTAAGAATCTACTTAAGTGCTTCACAATGATCCTTTCAAGGATTCGAAAGGTATGTGCTCACTACTCCAACAACATGATGTGCTATATCAAGTCTCCTTCACACCATCATATACATCAAGCTTCCAACCGTTAAGGAGTAAGGAATTGTTAACATTTCATCCATCTTCTCTTTAGAAGAGGGAAACAACCTCTTTCTTAGCTTGGAGTGATTAGCCAATGTTTGGCTTAGTGGCTTGGTATTCTCCATGTTTAACCTCACTCGTTTAACATATTTCTCTTATGAAAGCCACAACTTGCATGCTTTTCTATCCCTATAAATGTGCATGCCAAGAATCTATTGAGTGGTACTAAGTCTTTCATATCAAATGACCTAAAAAGTTTTCCTTTCATATGTTTTTATCTTTGCTACTTCCTTACCAACTATCAACATGTTGTCCATATACAACAACAATGCAACAAAGTCTCCTCCTAAGAGCTTTTAGAAGTAGACACACTGCTGCGCAGTTATTGTCTTCTATCCTTCATTCATCATGAAAGAATCAAATTTCTTATACCATTGCCTCAAAACTTGATTAAGGCCATATAAACTCTTCAATTTCCATACAAGGTTCTCCTTTCCTACAACCTCAAAACCTTTTACTTGAGTCATGTATATTCTTCATCAAGTCACCATAAAGGAATGCATTCTTCACATTCATTTGTTCAAACTCTAGGTCTAGACTAGTAGTCAATCCAAGCATGACACATACCACTATCATTTTTACCACATGTGAGAAGATTTCATAAAAATCGATTCCTTTCTTTTGGAAGAATCCTTTAAGCACCAGTCACGCCTTGTGCTTCATGACCTTTCCAATATTACCTTCTTTAATCTTGAAAACCCAATTATAATTTCGCTCCTTCATTTCTTTAGGGATCTCAGGTAACTCATATGTCTAATTATTTTGCAAAGAATCCATCTCATCGTGCATAGCCTACAACAATTTCTCTTTGTTTGGATCAAACAACACTTTTTTGAATCCTTTTGGCTCTCCTTTTTCAGTGAGAAGAATATATTGTGATTCTAGACAGGTCTTGGATGAAAACCTGCTTCTCTTTGACCTCAATAATTGAGGCTCATTAGCTTTTGGTGGTGCTTCATTTTATAATATTTCTTCATCAGGTTGTTGAACCTCACGTGGTTCAACAATCTCTTTTGCACACTCTTGCATACCTTTAAGAACATCCCTATGCACCTTTGCATTTTCTACGACAATAGATGTAAGATTTTAAACAAAATCTGTAATTATTAGACCTTTTAGGCTTATTTAGATCTTCATATATCTGGTTCACCTGGAATATCACATCTCTGCTTTTGAATACCTCCTCTCCTTTAGGTCCCATAACCTATATCCAAATTTTTCATCTCCTTTGTTTCCAATGAAGATACATGGCATGATTCTTGCATCCAGCTTTTGCCTTGCTATTTGAATACATGTGCAAATGTCAAATATATGAACCCCTTCAAATGTGAGCATGAGGGGTCTTTACAAAACCACACCTTCTCTGGAGTCCCAAAATTCAAAGGAACTAATGGTGATGTATTTAATAAGTAACAAGTAGTGCAAACAGCCTCTCCCCAAAATGTCTAAGGCGGCTTAGCCATACTTTAGCATGCTTCTAGCTCACTCCACAATGATTTAGTTAAACCTTTATACTACACCTTTGTGTTGAGCTGTACACGGTATTATCTTCTCATGTTGAATGTCATATCTGTTGCAGTAGGCATTGAACTCCTTATAAGTATATCCTCCTCTGTTGTCTCAACATAGACACTTCAACTTCTTTCCTATCTCACGTTCTACCATGGCATGAAATTGCAAGAAACTTTTTAATACTTGATCCTTAGTCCTCAAAATATACACACAAACCTTTCTAAAAGCATCTTCAATAAAAGTTAGAAAATACTTGTTACTATCTAGTGATTCCACCTTCAAGGGACCGCATACATAAAAGTGAACAAACTCAATAATTCTAATCTTCTTACAAAAGCTTAAACCAATGCTTCGTTGTTTACCATACAAATATGACTTGTCATATCCTTAATAGTGATCAACTTCTTCATCAGGGTTGACAAACCCTTCTCATTCATGTGACTGAATCTTTGGTGCCACAAATCCTACTACTGTTTTTCCACTACATTGGTGCTTTCTAAGTTTTTTACTCGAGATTTGTACATAAGCAACAACCATAACTCCTTTCAACACTTTCCATGTGTTATTGCAGAACCAATTTTCAAAAACCTCATTGATCAAGGGTTCATCTTGAAAGTAGATTCAATCAAAAATCTTCTGACGCATGTCAAACATCCTTCAGAGTAACTCTACACCCAACATATATTATTATTTGAACACCGTCAATACTCAGTCTTATTAACACTAGTGTTCTCCATCTTCATAGGGCCAAATTCATCGGTCTCATGATGTGAAGTTGTCTCTTCTAGGAATGGCATGGCAAGAAGAGGCAATATCTATTGTCCATTCAACTTCTCCACTTCACACCACAATGCATAACTCTTCTTGAAGGCATATGCAACCATATTTTCAGCATTTGTGACTTGTTTCTCTCCATCCTTTTGTACTTAGGAACTCTTTGAATCTTGCTCCGCTTGAAACCTTCTACAATTCTCTTGAAATGACCTTTCATCCAACAATTGTAACAACTCAATTTCGATCCTTCTACTGACCTACCCCTTCTATGTATTGACTTACCCCTACTTTTGCTTCTACCTTTACTCTACTTTGATTTTCCCTTAGTTATCTCCCACTACCTTCAATGAAAAAGGCTTCCTCATTGTTTACAACATTGTCCTTCCTTTTGGCTTCCTCGTTAAACAAACATTCTTCACAGTAGACATGGTGAGTTCTTCACCAGAATTCTAATTGTTGAGGGGGACTACTAAAGTCTCCCAATTATTACGAAGAAAACTACAAAGTAAAAGCATTTGAACTTCATCATCAAGATTTAACTCCATTCTAGAAAAAATAGTTTGCTAGGTTCTAAAATTCACTAGTTTGCTCTTGTATCGAAGCTCCACTTCATATTCATTAGCTTTCTCAGTAGGAGGGCTTTATTTCATGTGGTCTTAGATTGATGCATATCCTCTAGCTTCTTCCAAAAAGTACAAGCACTAGTTTCACGAGACATGTGATGAAATACACTATGATCAATTGATTGTCGAATGAAACCGTGTGTTTTCTGATAATCTTCTTCTACTCTACATCTTTAGTAGGATTGGGATTCTTACTTCATGCTCTATAGGATCACAATAATCTTTGCAATTAAGGAGATCGTCCATCCTTGCTTCCGAAGTGTGTAGTTGTTGGCAATGAGTCCAATCATAAAACCAAATGAATTGTTGACTCTCCGTGAAGAAGAAAAAAAGATATCGTAGAGATAAATGTACTGGAGAGGGGAATCGTGCAATGATGGGGAGAGAGAGAGAGAGAGAGCACGAAATATGTATATAGAGAGGGAAAATAATGGAGAGGCATAACAGAATTTGAGGAGTGAATTGTTGTCTTAAGCAAGGAGGGCAGAATCTATGTATTAGCACTTATTGATATCTATTATTGCTTTGTTTCTATTGTCAGGTTGTGTTTCTGTTTATTGCAAAGTCTAAAAATTAAAGCTTACACTTACATCATAAACAAAACATGTTTGTTATTTTTGGGTTGGGGATGACGGAGTCACACCTTACAAGAAAGCATCTCAACCAAGCAATCTTCATCCGTTGAAGTAACTCGCAGATCCAGCAATGGGGCAGCTTCAAAGTTTAAAAATTGAAGTTTAGGCAGTTCACATCTACACATACAAGAATAATTATTTGATTACTTCTGCCACAACCCAAGTCCAGTAAGATATTTGCCATAGTTCATAAAAATGTTCACAAAAAGAAGTACTTGCTTTCTAAAAATCAACAGTTTCTGACAGTTGTTTAGATAATCATAACCTGCATATAAGGAACAGCATTTTTAAACCGATTTTGATATAGTGCAACTGATTCTATAAAGTGAACCATTTCATTTTAAGTATACTTCAATATAAGCACCTGAATTTCAGAAACAACTCTACTTTCTTATGAACTCATGAAAATCAGCTGATTATCTGCACACGTTCTTCAGTAACACGAAATACTTCAAATTTATGAAAAATATATTAATTTTGAGTAGTTTCCCTTTTAGCAAAATTTTGATCATGACCTATATGTTCATTCATTTGTTTTGTCAGTGCCCAATATGCCAATAGAATTAGGTAAGCACCATAACCTGCACTCTGGCCCCTGAATTTACTCTAACTTTATGTCACAATCTAGATAAGTAACAATATTTGAATAAGCCAAACCATTGGAAGAACAACTCAAGCCCCCAAAACAGAATTAAGGAGGTGGCATACCTGTATGTGTTGGCATCAAGAGATTGAAATGATTGCATGGCCTTTGTGTTCAAAACGGCTTCAATTCCACTAGGGTGGCTCAGAAATTCACTGATGTGATATTTCTTCCCTCCAAGATCATCACTATATGTTGGCAGCCTAATTCTCTCCTTTTTTGCAGCAAACAAATTTGCCTTCTTTGAATTTGAATTCAAGGAAGTTACTGTCTTCCCCTTGAGGTCTATTTTCCTCCTAAAAGTTCACATTCACAAGATTTGAAGGTTCAAAACAAACCAACAAAAAAAAAAAGGATAAAGAAACAAATTACCCTAACACCTCTTGTGATATCTTGAGGAGATTACACATATTCGTCTTTTTAACCCCTACAGTATCCTTTCTTAAATGTTTGAAATGCATTACAGTGTGAGGTATCAAAAAACACATTACACACTTCTCTAAGACAAGTTATTGTAAACTTTAAAAAAGTAGACATATCCTGGGCAATTTAAAGGAATCACATGAAATGTGAGTGTAATTCGCTCTTAAAAGTAAACAAACAAATGCTTCTCTACCCTCTTTCATGAAGCACAAACAAGAAGTGCTACAACTAGATCTCATCAATAAACAGATACTCATAGAAAGGAAGACTAATACCCTTCAACCAAGTTCACCCAACTTGCATCATTTGAAGCTTATTCTGTACCCACAACCACATAAATACCTGCTATCACTCATATTATTACTACCTCCATTCTCATCACAGGAAAACAAAAAAAAAAAAAAAAAAACTAAATTTACATAATAAATTATATTAAAATTTAATAATTATTTAAAATTTTTTTTAAATTATTTTTAAAAATAAAAAAAAAAAAAA